>VOFI01000563.1_pt1 | contig 90000 bp, 96 predicted proteins | sample 5384131 | NCBI WGS metagenome assembly VOFI01 (sample SAMN12384728, study PRJNA508395) | human gut metagenome | isolation source: healthy gut H | host: Homo sapiens
AAACTTGCGGCGTCAGCCCCAACACGTGCATTTAAACTTCTTCTTTTATATTTTCAAGAAGAAAAAGGAGTACCGGCGAACCGTATTGAATTACGGATGCTGAACCGAAATCTCGCTTCCGATTTCCTGGATTGGCTGGAAGTGCAAAGAAAAGTGTCTGTTACAACCCGAAACCAAAGGCTTGCCGCAATGAAGGCATTTGCGCATTATGTTCAGTACAGAAATCCGGAATATCAGCACCGAAAGGGTATTTTCATTCTGTTCCATTATCATTCTCCTCAAAGATGGTGCTCTCCCGCCCTGCATGGGCGGCGTTCAGCAGAGCCGCCACGAAGAAGCCGAAAAAGACACCCGCTTCAAAAACGTATGTTTGCGTGTAGCTGCGGGGAAAATTTTCCGCAGGGTCTCATTTTTGATGGTCACGGTGTCTTTCTCGCTCTTTTTCTCCTGCCCCATCTTCGTCCAGATAGGACAATTCCACAGCGGGATTAAAAGGCAATTTTCTTTTCGTCTACCATGTCCAGCAGTTCCGGGATAAGGTTGGTCAGGCGGATAAAACGCTGGACATTACGGGCACTTTCTCCGGAATCTTCTGCGACTTGATTCATCGGAACGCAACTTCGGGCCAATTTGGCCCGAAGTTAAATCTGACCTAGCACCTTGATTTTTTAGAGCTTCCAGCTTCATTTTGTAGGCAAAAGCCCTTTCGCTTGGCAGGATGTGTTCACGCTGAAGATTGCTGTCTGTCCACCATCAATAAACAGCAGCATCGTCCGACATCTGCCGGACAATGACAGGCAGGGTGTCCAGCCCGGCAAGTTTCGCCGCATACTGACGGCGGTCGGAGATGATCTCGTAGCCGTCACCATCCGGGCGTGGGCGGGCAATCAGCGGAGCCAGCACACCGTACTGTGCGATACTCTCCACCGTCCGGGTCATGGCTTCATCGTCCAGTACCTTGAAAGGGTGGTTGATGAACGGATGCAGCTCATCAATGGGGATTTGCTGTACCTGCTCTCTTTTTTCTTCCTGCCGTTGCTCCTCGGTAGAAAACAGCTCATCTAATCCTTTCAGAGCTAAGTTTCCGCTGTCGATCGGCATCCGCCAGCACCTCCTTTGCAAGAGATTGGTAGGCTTCTGACACCTTGCCTTTGGGGTCATAGGCAAAGATGCTTTTTGCCTGCCGCGCTGGTTTCCGCCGCTCGGACGGACCGTGGGATGGTCTGCTCGAACACCTTCAGGTGCTTTCCGTATGCCTGCCGGATCAGATTGCTGATCTGCTTTCCGTAGTTGGTGCGGCTGTCCGTCATGGTCAGCAGAATACCCTCGATTTTCAGCTTCGGGTTGATCTGCCGCCGGACCTTTTGGACGGTCTGCAAAAGTTGTTCCAGACCTTTTGCGGACAGGTACTGCGCCTGCACGGGAATCAGGGCAGCGTCTGCTGCCGCCAATGCGTTAATAGTCAGCATCCCCAGCGAGGGCATACAGTCCAGCAAAATAAAATCGTACTCCCGCTTGGCACTATCCAGCACCTGTTTCAGCATCTTTTCCCGGTTCATGCTGTTCACCAGAGCCACTTCCAGCCCTGCCAGTTCGATGTTGGCAGGGATCAGGTCAACGCCCTCCGCATGGTGCAGAACGCCCTCACCGGGCTGGATGGGCTGGTCGTTCATGGCTTTTGCCATCAGGGTGGAGAGGGTGGTGGGCAGTTCATCGGGCTGCTGCCAGCCCATACTGATGGTCAAGCTGCCCTGTGGATCGGTGTCCACCAACAGGACTTTTTTTGCCCTCCATTGTCAGCCCGATGCCCAGATTCTCACAGGTAGTGCTTTTCCCCACACCTTTTTGATTGGTGACTGCGATAATCGTAGCTTTCTTTGCGATAACATCACCTCGCTTTCGGAGAACCGCGCGCAAAGTCGTGGTTCGTTTTGTTCTGATAGTAGAGATTCATGGTCGTAGGCGCATTGTAAAGCATCGCCAGCAGATACTGCTTCATGTTCCGCACCGAGGCGGTGTTTTCTGCCAGACAGCCCAGCACGAAACGGATGTGGTCGGCGTTCAGCTTTTTCAGCCGGCTGCGTACCACCTCGGCAGGCTTGTCATCTCCGGCAATCCGTAACATCTTGCGTTTGGTGGAACAGGTGTCCACAAGCAAATCCACGATCTGGTAGATGGTGTCCTCCTCGTCCGGGCAGAGCCGGAGCAAAAGGTTTACCTCTAACGCCTGATAAAAATAATCCTCAAGCTGCTCCCGGATGCCCCCGGAATAGATAGGGTCAGGATCGTTCCACTCTGTATTATTCTTATCAGTCTTATTTGCTTGCGGTTTTGGCTGCACCAGAATTGCGCTTTCGACAGCACCAGAATTGCTGTTTGGGCAATTCTGTACTTGCGCTTTTGGCAAGCCGGAGGAAAAGTCCTTGACGTAGATCAGGCTGGGTCTGCCCAGACCACGGCGTTTGCGCTCAATAAGGTTGAAGTCCTCCAGTTCCCGGAACAGCTTGACCGCCTTATGCTCGGCGCAGCAGAGGGATTCCTGCACTTCCCGGACGGTGTAGATGATATACACTCGCCCCTGCTCGTCCAGCCAGCCGTTCTTTGCAGACAGGCTCATGCGGTCCAGCAGAATGCCGTACAGTGTCCGGGCATCGGTGGAGAGCTGCCGGAAGCGGTGGTCTTGGAACAGTGCTTTTGGGATGCGGAAGTAGGAGAACAGTTCGCCCGACTGACCATCAAAAAAAGTAGTCCAGCGTCATTTGGTGTGGCCTCGGATTTTCAACTGTATGGGTGTGTTCATGTGGTTTCCTGTCAGATGTAAAATGAGCCGGATAAACGTCCGTTTAAAAATTGCAGAAGAAAAAGATGTTACCATCAACCTCCAAACAGGACTGAACCCGATTCATATCTTGAATACGAATCAGATCGTTCACTCGATGTGGAGCTTATTCCTGTTCGTTTGAGGATGCTTTATGGTAGGAGCATATCAGTCGTTAGAACAAGAAAATCAAGTTTGATTTTGAAATACGCCGGAAGTCGTGGAGATAGCGCCACAGGAAAAACAATCGTGGATGATTCGGGAATACGAGGAACTAGCCCGGACAGTGGAATAGAACTGCAATTTGGGATTTTCCGGGCGGCAGTGGAAAAAACAGCTTGCCGACCTTTCGCAGAGTATTGTTTTTATTGACGAAGGGAATGCTTTTACTGTTTCCCATAGGGTGTACAGCCCTGTTTTTTCCGGTTCTGTAAAATTGAAGCGGATGATCTCTGCGGCAGGCTTGTCCGGGTGCCGCTTGGAGCAGCCGTTCTTTCCGATATAAAAGCCCGTTGGCACTTTATACTTTTCGGGGTTATCTTCACGGTCACACAAGTAGGTGATCACATCGTGGGTCGCAATATGGTATTTGCGTGTTTTCTTTCCTGTATTGATACACGGAACGAGGCCGGAATCCAGAAGGTACTTGGCGTGTTGCTTGTTGATGCGGGCAACGCGTAGAACTGGTCTTTCGTCATTCCGTTGGGATATTCTTCGAGTATTTTATAGCACTCTAACAGCGTTCTCATATTCATCCATCCTTTGCTGCTTTGATTTTGTCAGCGTCAGAAGCAACATATTGTGTGGATGGATTTTGGCTCCCGGAATCTCTCTCGCCCGTTCTCTCCAAAGGGCGTAAAATCTCTTCCAATTCTCTCCAAAAGGCGGATTTTTCTGCGTTTTGGAAAGTGGGTTCAAATCCGCACAGAGCCTAGTGATTTTGGATTTTGATGAAATTTTGAGCGTAAATTCGATGGTTCGTATCTTCTGGCAAAGTGGGCTAATTACCTCTATCTTCCACCAAGTACCGTGAAGCAGGAAAAACTCGAAATCGTTTTGTCCTTAACCGGGCACGTGGGTTCGAATCCCACCATCTCCGCCAACAAAAAGCACCGGCTCAGGCTGGTGCTTTTTTTGCGGCTAAGATGGTGAGGATGAGAACAGGGCGACGGTCCGCAGACCGCAAGCAATCAGCCCAGTGCAACGACGACGACCGCTGCCTGTGGCAGAAACAGGGAGGAGTTGTTGGGGCAGCGTTCTGATTTTTCAAAGCCCTGCCAAGGGGCTGCGGAAAAATCAGCAAACGCAACCCGTTGCTGTTGCTTAGCCCGCGGGAGAATATCCACCATCTCCGCCAACAAAAAGCACCGGCTCAGGCTGGTGCTTTTTTGCATATCCAACCGGATTTTTCCAGCCTTCCAAAAGTATGTATCAATGGTTGTAGTTCAAGATTTTCTCAAGCGTGTCCGCAAACCTGACATCCTGCTCCTTCGTCCGCTTTGGGCTCCCCTTGGGGTGCTTTCCGGCACGGAGGAGCTTTTTGTTTTCATAACGCCGCAGCATGAGGGCGTCCATATTGTCGGCGGTGTACTCCAGACCATTCTGGTTCAGCACTCGTGCGCACTTGGCAAGGCACATACTCGCCAGCCCGTAGTCCTGCGTCACAACCGCATCTCCCGGTTTTACCCGGTTGACGAGAGCAAAATCCACGCTGTCCGCTCCTTTGTCGAACACCAGCGTCTGCGCACCTTCTCGCTCGATTTGGTGAGCGGTGTCGCACAGGATGATGACCGGAACGCCAAACCGCTTTGCAATCTGCAACGTCAGATTGACAACCGGGCAGCCGTCGGCATCGATCAAAATATTCATCGACTTTCCTCCATCACCCACCGAAAGGCTTTCGCCGTGCGCAGGTCAGCGTTTTTGAAATGCCCGCCGCTGTTCCATTCAAGGGTGCAGTCTGCGCCACACTCTGCAAGCCGGCTGTGCAGGGCACGGATGTTATCGCCCACCGCAGCCATGACGGTGTTTTTCGTGCGCTCTTCCTTGTCGCCAAGGCTTAGATAAACGTGCTGTGCCTGTATCGGGCGTTGCTGTTCAAACTCCATCCAGCCCGGAAACCACACCGAGGGAGAAGCGGCAGCGATACCGTAGAACAGATCAGTCTGGGTGGATGCCCACAGTGCAAACAACCCGGCCAGCGAATAGCCGCCCAGAATGATTTTGACGTTTTCCGGGAGAGGAAACTGCTGCTTCAGCGTGGGAATGACCTGCTCCGTCAGAAAGCGCAAGGTGTCCGCAGCCTTGCCGCCAAATCCTTGCTTCCCCCACACGGCAGAGACTTCCACGGAGAAAGTGCATCGTTCCAGCTTTCCACCGGAATGGCCGCAAACAGAAAGTGGTGCGCACTCTGTGCAATAGCGGCAACCTCGCTGTCCATGCTTTGCAGCTCATGTTCACCGGTCATTTGGAGCAGCAGGTATTCTGCATGGGGCTCGCCGTAAATGCGGCAAGGTTTGTTCCCGATTTGCATTGTCTGTGCAGTCACTGCGGCATCCTCCCGAAAAAATTTTGATAAGCCCAGTATAGCAACTAAAAAATCATTTTGCAATTCGAAAAGGCTTTCATAGCCGTGGCAATTGGCACAAAGATACTGCCCCTCTTCGCTCAAGTGGGCGATTTTCTTTTTCATGGAGCAGTTCGTTCGCAGCTCACTTCAGCTTGCTCAGATAGCGGTAGATGGTGGCCTCCGAGGAGCCCAGCTGGGCGGCGACCTCGCTGACGGCACCCTTCATATAAAAGATGCCCGCGTGGTGCAAGGACTCCACGATGCGGATCTTTTCCTCCATGGTCAGCCGGTCGGGCGGCAGCCCGGCGCTGCCGGTCACCTCGGCAATGGCATTCTGCACGGCATCCGGCAGGGAACTGACAAAGTTCTCCACTCCGATGCCGGTGGAGGAAGGCTCGGTGTGTGCCCCGCAAAGGGCAAGCAGCTCCTGCGCGATGCGGCTGTACTTGCTGGCATCAAAGTTGATGCAGAGCATGCCGATGAGCTGGCCGTTATCCTTGATGAACATGGTGGAGGAGCGCAGCCGCCCCTTGGCCTGCGAAGCGCCCTGATAGCCCGCCAGATAATCCTGCTTTTCATACATCCGCTCCTGAATGAAGCGCAGCGCCATGTTGGAAAGGGGCGCACCCTCGGTGCGTCCGCTGATGTGGTTATTGACGATGGCAACAATGGTACCGTCCTCACTGGTAAGGTCGTGCAGAACTACCTCGTAGTCCGGACCCAGCGCCTCCCCCAGAAAAGATACCACTACGCGATAAGGCTCAAGTCTTGCATCCATCCCGTTCACCTCTTTTGTACTGCTGGAGCGCGTGAGAAAAAATTCTCACGCGTGTTCTATTGCTATCATAGCAGAAATGACAGTTTTTTACAATAAGAAGGTGCGTTGTATCCATTGTTTCGTCAAAGTGATGACATTTTTCTGGAGTTTTTGTCATGCGCGACAATTTATTCTCATGGTAAGAAAATATTATTGACAAAATATTCTCATTGCGTTAGGATAGTGTCAGCGAGGGAAGGACAGCCCTTCCCAACAAATGGAAAAGGAGAAAAATCGGATGAAACAGGTGATCGCTACCCCCAATGCTCCCGCTGCTGCCATCGGCCCCTATTCGCAGGGCATCGCTGCGGGGCAGACCGTCTATGTATCCGGGCAGCTGCCCATCGATCCGGCCACCGGCCTGATCCCGGAAGGCATCGCCGCCCAGACTGCACAGTCCCTCAAGAACATCCAGGCCATTCTGGCACAGCAGGAGATGACGCTGGCCAATGTGGTCAAGACCACGGTGTTTCTGGCGGACATCAACGATTTTGCAGAGATGAACAAGGTGTACGGCGAGTATTTTGCGCAGCCCTACCCCGCGCGCAGCGCGGTGCAGGTGGGCAAGCTGCCCAAGGACGCTCCGCTGGAGATCGAGTGCATTGCTGTAAAGTAAGTTCCCCCGCACGGGAAGAAAAGAAACGGTGAACCAAATGGATAAACAGATGTTCGTTCGCATCCTGAACAGTGAGATGGAGCTGGCCACGGGCTGTACGGAGCCCGGCGCAGTCGCTCTCACCGCCGCAGAGGCGGGCGCAGCACTCCGCAAGGCGGGCGGCACACGGGTAGAGGCCGTGACCGTCCGCGCCAGCATCAACATTATCAAAAACACCATGTCGGCAGGCATTCCGGGCACCTCGTATCAGGGCATGGATTACGCCGCCGCCATTGGTGCCGTAGGCGGCGACCCCGTCCACCTGCTGGAGGTCATGAACTATGTGCCCCGGGAGCAGATGGAGGAAGCCGCAGCCCTTGTCAAGGCAGGCAAGGTCAAGGTAGAGGTGGCGCAGGTGCCGCAGAAGCTCTACGTTGAAGTGCTTGTAACTTCTGACGGCCACACCGGACGCGCGGTGGTGCGGGATTTGCACACCAACGTGGTGCTGGTGGAGCAGGACGGCGTAGCTACGCTGGACAAGCAGCACACCGACCCCGCAGCAGCAGGGGACAGCGATGTGGTGACCCCGGAGCAGATCGCAGAATTTCTGACCGTCCGCTCCATCTGGGATTACTGCACTGAGGAGCTGGACCCCCTGCACGACCCCATCGACATCATCCGCAGCGCCGTACAGGTGAACACGACTATCAGCAACGAGGGTCTTTCCAAGGAATACGGCCTTGCTATCGGTCGCAATCTGGAGCTGAACTGCCGCAAGGGTCTGATGACCCGCGACCTGACCACCAACGCCATGGTCATCGCTTCTGCCGGTGCGGACGCCCGCATGGCAGGCGCACCGGTTTCGGTGGTGGCAAACTCCGGCAGCGGCAATCAGGGCATCACGGCTACCATGCCTGTGGTGGCAACTGCCCGCTGGCTGGACATCGACGAGGAGAAGATGCTCCGCGCCGTGACCCTTTCCAACCTGATCGCGATCCGCATCAAGGCTAAATTCGGCCGTCTGAGCAACCTTTGTGGTGCAACCGTAGCTGCCACCGGCGCAGCCTGCGGCATTGCCTATCTGCTGGGCGGCGGCTACCACGAGGTATGCTGCACCATCCAGAACATGGTAGGCAACGTCACCGGCATGGTATGCGACGGCGCAAAGGCCGACTGCGCACTGAAGATCTCCACCTGCGTCAACGCCGCCTGTCAGGCAGCTGCCATGGGCGTGCGCGGTGTGCGGGTGCAGAGCACCGATGGCATCGTGGAGCACAATGTGGAGTATACGCTGGACAACTTTGCCACCCTGAGCACCCACGGCACCAGCGACAGCGTGATCCTTGATCTGATGCTGAACAAACACCTCCCGGAGACGGAATAAGTCTCCCCACCCGGCCCCTTTCCGGGGCAAAAAAGAAAGAGGTACTAAAGTTATGAAAAAGCTATTCAATAGTCTGCCCTTCCGGCTTCTGCTGGGCATTTTTGTTGGTATCATCCTTGGTCAGATATTCAATGAGAGCACTATGGGCGTTGTGGTGACCCTGCAGTACATCATGGGTCAGCTCATTACCTTCTGTGTGCCGCTGATCATCATCGGCTTCATTGCCCCGTCCATTACAAAGCTTGGCAAAAACGCCTCCCGTCTGCTGGCAGTGGCCATTGTCATCGCCTATGTGTCCTCTGTCTGCGCAGCCTTCATGAGCATGGGCGCCGGCTACGGCCTGATCCCTCACCTGTCCATCGACAACAACGTTGCCGGTCTGCGCGAGCTGCCGGGCGTCGTCTTTGAGCTGAACATTCCCCAGATCATGAGCGTCATGAGCGCTCTGGTGCTGAGCGTTCTGGTGGGTCTGGCAGCCACTTGGACCAACAGCAAGCTGACCTGTGACTTTTTGGCCGAGTTCCAGAACATCGTGCTGGACATCGTGAGCAAGGTCATCATCCCCGTTCTGCCCTTCTACATTGCCGCCACCTTCTGCGGCCTGAGCTACGAGGGCACCATCACCCATCAGCTGCCCGCCTTCCTGCAGATCATCGTCATCGTTATGGCCGGTCACTACATCTGGCTGGCTGTGCTGTACCTGCTGGCCGGTGCTTACTCCGGCAAGAATCCTTGGGAAGTGCTGCGTCACTACGGCCCCGCTTACCTGACCGCTGTCGGCACCATGTCCAGTGCCGCTACGCTGGGTGTGGCGCTGGAGTGCGCCCGCAAGAGCAAGGTGCTGCGTAAGGACATGGTCAGCTTCGGCATCCCCCTGTTTGCAAACATCCACCTGTGCGGCTCTGTGCTGACTGAGGTGTTCTTCTGCATGACCGTTTCCAAGATCCTGTACGGCAAGCTGCCCAGCGTTGGCACCATGATCCTGTTCTGCCTGCTGCTCGGCATCTTCGCTATCGGCGCACCCGGCGTGCCCGGCGGCACTGTCATGGCTTCTCTGGGCCTGATCACCGGTGTCCTGATGTTCGATAACGCCGGTACTGCGCTGATGCTGGCCATCTTCGCCCTGCAGGACAGCTTCGGCACAGCCTGCAACATCACCGGTGACGGCGCTCTGACCCTGATGCTGACCGGCTACGCCGAGAAGCACGGCATCGCTGATACTGGCGACCTTGAAAGCCCGATCCTGTGATAAAAACCTGAGCACTCCTCCTTAATTACAAGAGACTGTGAACAGACAGTCCCGAAATCTCCGAAAAGCCCCGGCGACCGCATGGCCGCCGGGGCTTTTTGTGCGGCAACCCGGTTTGATATCCGGCGTAATGGGATGAAATTTTTGAAACGCCTTTAAAACCATAAAGTAAAATGCTATACTAGAAGGACATTGGGTGCGCTGAAAATGCGCAGCCTGAAAGGAGCTTTTATGACGCAGCTTTTGATTCGTCTGTTTATACGCCGTCCCAATTCTCCGCAGGACCCCCGCGTCCGTGCCGCCTACGGCAATCTGGCCAGTGTGGTGGGCATGGTGTGCAATATCCTGCTCTGTCTTGGCAAGTTTGTGGTGGGCACCCTGTTCGGCTCTATCGCCATCACCGCCGATGCACTGAATAACCTTTCGGATGCTTCCTCCAATATCGTCAGTCTGGTGGGCTTCAAGCTGGCTGCCAAGGCACCGGATGCCGAGCATCCCTACGGTCATGCCCGCTTTGAGTATCTTGCCGGGCTGGTGGTCAGCGTGACCATTCTGGGCATCGGCTTCTCCCTGCTGAAGGAATCGGTCACCAAGGTGCTGCACCCCACCCCGGTGCAGTTCGGCTGGCTGACCGTGGCGGTGCTGGTGGTGTCCATTCTGGTCAAGCTGTGGATGAGCGGCTTCAACCGCACCATCGGGCGTATCATCGGCTCCGAGACCCTCATTGCCACCGCCGCCGACAGCCGCAACGACGTGCTGAGCACCGCTGCCGTGCTGGTGGCTGCCATCCTCTGCCGGGTGACCGGCTGGGACGTGCTGGACGGCCTGATGGGCGTAGGCGTGGCGGTGTTCATCCTGATCTCCGGCTGGGGTCTGGTGATGGATACCCTGAGCCCGCTGCTGGGTGAAAGTCCCAGCGAGGATCTGGTGGAGCATATCGAACAGACCGTGATGGGTTATCCCGGCGTACTGGGCGTACATGACCTGATGGTGCACGACTACGGCCCCGGCCACCAGTTTGCGTCCATCCATGTGGAGCTGCCCGCCGAGCAGGACCCGCTGGAGGCGCACGACCTGATCGACAACATCGAGCGGGACTTTATGAAGCACGACCATCTGATGGTGACCATCCACTACGACCCCATCGTTACCTCGGATGCCGCCGTGGGCGTGCTGCGCGCCCGCCTGACCGAAAAGCTGCGCCAGCTGGACCCGGCGCTTTCACTGCACGACCTGCGCATTGTGCCGGGCAAGACCCACACCAACGTGCTGTTCGATCTGGTGCTCCCCGCGGGCTATGCCGGGGACAAGGTGGAACTGCTGACCCAGATGGAGCAGTTCATCAAAGAGCAGGATCCCACCTATAACTGCATCATCAAGCTGGAACAAAGCTATACGGCTGCGGCTCATAAATGAGGGGGAGCCGCCCCGCACAGGCTTTGCGATATAAGAAAAGCAGAGGGAAAGTAGTATGTTGAACGAGACCTACCGCGCCATGCTGAACAACAAAAGCGTCATCCGCGAGACCTTCATGTATGGCAGACAGCGCGCTGCCCAGATCGGCAGTGAGAACGTGTTCGATTATTCACTGGGCAACCCCAGCGTGCCCTGCCCGCCGGAGTTCACCGAAGCCATGCAGACCCTGCTGGCACAGGAAGAGCCGGTAAGCCTGCACGGCTACTGCCCCAGTCAGGGCGACCCGGGCTTCCGCACCGCAGTGGCGGCGCATCTGACCGAGACCTTCGGCCTGCCCTACGCGCAAAAGCACATCTTCCCAACCACCGGCGCGGCGGGTGCTATCGCCCACGCCATCCGGGCGGTGACCCAGCCCGGGGACGAGGTGCTGACCTTTGCGCCTTACTTCCCGGAGTACGGCCCCTATGTGGCGGGCACCGGCGCAGTGCTGCGGGTAGTGCCGCCGCAGGCGCCCACCTTCCAGCCCAATCTGGATGCCTTTGCACAGATGCTGACCGAAAAGGTCACCTGCGTGCTCATCAACACCCCCAACAACCCCACCGGTGTGGTCTACTCTGCCGATACCCTGACCCGCATGGCGGCGATTCTGACCGAAAAGAGCGCCCAGTACGGACACAATATCTTTCTGGTCAGTGACGAGCCCTACCGGGACATTGTGTTTGATGGCAAGACTGTGCCCTACCCGGCGGCGTTCTACCCCCACACCCTGACCTGCTTCTCCTACTCCAAGAGCCTGAGCCTGCCCGGCGAGCGTCTGGGCTATGTGGCGGTGCGCCCGGGGTGCGAGGGGAGGACATCCTTGTGGACATGATGAGCCAGATCTCCCGCTTTACCGGCCACAACTGCCCGCCCAGCATCATCCAGCGGGCGGTCAGCCGCTGCCAGAAGGTGACCAGCGACCTTTCGGTCTACCAGACCAACATGGAGCTGCTGTACCAGAAGCTCACCGCGCTGGGCTTTGAAGTGGAGCGCCCGGGCGGCACCTTCTATATCTTCCCCAAGGCACTGGAAGAGGACGCCAACGCCTTCTGCCAGAAAGCCCGGGAATTTGATCTGCTGCTGGTGCCCAGCGACAGCTTTGGGGTAAAGGGCTATGTGCGCCTTGCCTATTGCATCGACACCGAAAAGGTAAAGCGCAGCCTGCCCGCCTTTGAAAAGCTGGCAGACGCCTACCGCAAGTAACCGGAACGCCCCTGCTGGGGCATAAAATACAAAACCAATAGAGGAAAGGGAACCCTGCTATGGAAAAGATCAAGATGACGACCCCGCTGGTGGAGATGGACGGCGACGAGATGACCCGCATTTTGTGGCAGATGATCAAGGACGAGTTCATCCTGCCCTTTGTGGAGCTCAAGAGCGAATACTACGACCTGGGGCTGCCCAACCGGGACGCCACCGCAGATCAGGTGACCATGGATGCCGCCCTCGCCAACAAGAAGTACGGCGTGTCGGTCAAGTGTGCCACCATAACCCCCAACGCACAGCGCGTGGAGGAGTACAAGCTGCATGAGATGTGGAAGAGCCCCAACGGCACCATCCGCGCTGTGCTGGACGGCACCGTGTTCCGCGCACCCATTATGATCGACAGCATCCAGCCGGTGGTCAAGAACTGGAAAAAGCCCATCACCATCGCCCGCCACGCCTACGGCGATGTGTATAAGTGCACCGAGTTCCGCATTCCCGGTGCGGGCAAGGCAGAGTTGGTGTTCACCGGCGCAGACGGCAGCCAGCAGCGTGCCACCGTCTTTGACTTTGAGGGTGCCGGTGTGCTGCAGGGTCAGTACAACAAGGACGATTCCATCCGCAGCTTTGCCCGCAGCTGCTTCAACTACGCACTGGACGTGAAGCAGGATCTGTGGTTCGGCGCAAAGGACACCATCTCCAAGAAGTACGACCACACCTTCAAGGATATCTTCCAGGAGACCTACGATGCCGAGTACAAGGAAAAGTTCGAGGCTGCCGGCATCACCTACTTTTACAGCCTCATTGACGATATCGTGGCGCGTGTCATCCGCAGCGAGGGCGGCTTTGTCTGGGCCTGCAAGAACTACGACGGCGATGTGATGAGCGATATGGTTTCTACCGCCTTTGGTTCGCTGGCCATGATGACCAGTGTGCTGGTCAGCCCGGACGGCAAGTACGAGTACGAGGCCGCCCACGGCACCGTCACCCGCCATTATTATAAGTACCTGAAGGGCGAAAAGACCTCCACCAACCCCATGGCTACCATCTTTGCGTGGTCCGGCGCCTTCAAGAAGCGCGGCGAGCTGGATAACCTGCCGGAGCTGGTGCACTTTGGCGAGGCACTGGAGGCCGCAAGTCTGCAGACTCTGAACGAGGGCATCATGACCAAGGACCTGTGCGGTCTGGCAGAGGGCATCACCCCCACCGCCGTAGACAGCGAGGGCTTTATCAAGGCCATCCGTGAGCGTCTGGAAGCCAAGCTGGCATAAAACGATTTTCAATATAACATAAAAACCGGAACGATCCACCCGAAAAAGGGAAGATCGTTCCGGTTTATGTTTTGGGCAGGATGTGCGACAAACTGGAATTGTTAATTTGGAACAGGTCCTATAATGCCAACTGCTATTGCATCAATAAAAAGCACAAATGCTATTACACAAACAATTAAAATAGTTGCAATGACTTTAATAACAAGTTGTTGATTTTGTCTTAAATTACTCTTACTAACAATCCTTAAGACAAAAATCAAAGCAACGATGATGATAAAAGAAATAATATTATAAAGAACTACTGTTTTCATCTATGTGTCCTCCTTTTTTATATCAATTCCGATTTGTTGGTTACAAATGTAGTGCATCCAGCACTTCATTTACGATGTCCAGCGATACCTGCCCCGGGGCACTTGCCTGCCCGGGGTTGGCAAAGGTCATGGCAGAGCCGAAAGTCTCCCCGGCCAGACGGCTCACCGCGCCCAGCGCCCCCATGCTCATGGTAATGACCGGTGTTTCCGGGTGATGGTCTGCCATCTCAGCGGTGGCGGCCAGCAGCTCCAGCACATCGCTGCGGCACCGGGGCATTACGGCCAGCTTGGGCAGGTCGGCTCCGGCCTGCTGCATCTGCACCATGCGGGAGACGAGCTCTGCCCGGGGCGGGGTCTTGGCAAAATCGTGGCTGGAACACACCACTGCGACTCCGGCGGAATGTGCCTGCTCCACCAGCTTGGGCAGGTCTGCCCCGGCGGTGAAGAACTCGATGTCCAGCAGGTCGGCGCAGTCGGTATCGAGGATCAGATGCAGAAAGGCAAGGTATTCCTTATGGGAGAGCGCTTGCTCGCCGCCCTCTGCCTTGGTACGGAAGGTCACCAGCAGAAGCTTGTCCTCGCCGACCCCAGTTTCTGTACGCAGCGGGCAATGGCACGGGGGACTGAAAGTCGAACCAGTCTGCCCGCCATTTGCCAACAATCCCGACAAGGTTGAAAACTGCGCGGCCTTTTCCAGAATAGCCTTCGGTGCGCTCCACAATGGGCAGAATGACCTTGGGGCGGCCCTCCCCGATGCGGCAGCCGCGGATGTTGACACAGGACATGGTGCTTCTCCCTTATAGAATAAGTATAGCTACATAATACAGGATACTGGAATGACTCCATAATACGTTCTACCCGCCGCCTTGTCAAGAAAAGGAGGTTATTATAATAGGGAAAAACAGGAGCATTTACCCCCGCGCAAAGAAATTGGAAAAAAGATGTCAAAAAGTGTTGACAAGATTGCCGGGGTGTGGTATTATACTTGAGCGCCAAGCGCTGAGACAAAAGAATGACTTCTGAAGTCTCAGCAGGAAGCCCTTGAAAAGAACCAATAGACGCTGAAAAGTTCCGGCTGATACCGAGAAACCTGACGCTCCAAGTTCAGAAAAGTTCAAAAGCTTCTCAAAAAAAAGTGCTTGACAAAAAACCGCTTCAGTGGTAAAATAAACAGGTCGTCAGCCGCAAGGCTGCGGCGCACAGGACCTTGAAAATTGAACAATATCGAAAGAACTTGTAACGGAACCTATTTTCGTGTTGGAAAAACACGGTAAACAATTCCAAACAAAAGTAATTCACACAGGACGCAAGCGATTGCGTGCTGAGCGAAACAAGATTTAACACTTTTAAGTGATAAATATCATTTATAAAGAGTTTGATCCTGGCTCAGGACGAACGCTGGCGGCGCGCCTAACACATGCAAGTCGAACGAGCGAGAGGAGGTTTACTTTCTCAAGCGAGTGGCGAACGGGTGAGTAACGCGTGAGGAACCTGCCTCAAAGAGGGGGACAACAGTTGGAAACGACTGCTAATACCGCATAAGCCCACGACCCGGCATCGGGTAGAGGGAAAAGGAGCAATCCGCTTTGAGATGGCCTCGCGTCCGATTAGCTAGTTGGTGAGGTAATGGCCCACCAAGGCGACGATCGGTAGCCGGACTGAGAGGTTGAACGGCCACATTGGGACTGAGACACGGCCCAGACTCCTACGGGAGGCAGCAGTGGGGAATATTGCACAATGGGGGGAACCCTGATGCAGCGACGCCGCGTGGAGGAAGAAGGTCTTCGGATTGTAAACTCCTGTTGTTGAGGAAGATAATGACGGTACTCAACAAAGGAAGTGACGGCTAACTACGTGCCAGCAGCCGCGGTAAAACGTAGGTCACAAGCGTTGTCCGGAATTACTGGGTGTAAAGGGAGCGCAGGCGGGAAGGCAAGTTGGAAGTGAAATCCATGGGCTCAACCCATGAACTGCTTTCAAAACTGTTTTTCTTGAGTAGTGCAGAGGTAGGCGGAATTCCGGGTGTAGCGGTGGAATGCGTAGATATCGGGAGGAACACCAGTGGCGAAGGCGGCCTACTGGGCACCAACTGACGCACTGTAAACGATGATTACTAGGTGTTGGAGGATTGACCCCTTCAGTGCCGCAGTTAACACAATAAGTAATCCACCTGGGGAGTACGACCGCAAGGTTGAAACTCAAAGGAATTGACGGGGGCCCGCACAAGCAGTGGAGTATGTGGTTTAATTCGACGCAACGCGAAGAACCTTACCAAGTCTTGACATCCTGACGACGGACATAGAAATATGTTTTTCCTTCGGGACGCAGAGACAGGTGGTGCATGGTTGTCGTCAGCTCGTGTCGTGAGATGTTGGGTTAAGTCCCGCAACGAGCGCAACCCTTATGGTCAGTTACTACGCAAGAGGACTCTGGCCAGACTGCCGTTGACAAAACGGAGGAAGGTGGGGATGACGTCAAATCATCATGCCCTTTATGACTTGGGCTACACACGTACTACAATGGCGTTAAACAAAGAGAAGCAAGACCGCGAGGTGGAGCAAAACTCAGAAACAACGTCCCAGTTCGGACTGCAGGCTGCAACTCGCCTGCACGAAGTCGGAATTGCTAGTAATCGCAGATCAGCATGCTGCGGTGAATACGTTCCCGGGCCTTGTACACACCGCCCGTCACACCATGAGAGCCGGGGGGGGACCCGAAGTCGGTAGTCTAACCGCAAGGAGGACGCCGCCGAAGGTAAAACTGGTGATTGGGGTGAAGTCGTAACAAGGTAGCCGTAGGAGAACCTGCGGCTGGATCACCTCCTTTCTAAGGAGTCAGGCAATGACAGAGCATCTAAGATGGTCGGTCATTGGAACAGGTGACAAGTTAAAGTTTAAGTAGATATTGTTCGATTTTGAGGGCCCTGAAAAGGGGTTACTCAAAACCTTATGTGGGGGTTTAGCTCAGCTGGGAGAGCACCTGCTTTGCAAGCAGGGGGTCAAGGGTTCGATTCCCTTAATCTCCACCACATGGGCCAATAGCTCAGCTGGCTAGAGCACACGACTGATAATCGTGAGGTCGATGGTTCGAGTCCATTTTGGCCCACCATGTGATGAAAATCAAAGTTCCGGGAGACCCGTACCTTGAAAACTGAATAATAACTGCGAAACAAAGATTATAGTAAGTTCTTTTTAAGAAATATTACAATTTCAAAAGGAAGGGTAACAATAATCTTCGTTGGCAAGAGAGAATCAAGAGGATACCAAATGTTCTTAAAGAACGTTTGAAAGGTCAAGCGAACAAGGGCGCAGGGCGAATGCCTTGGCACTGGGAGCCGATGAAAGACGTGATAAGCTGCGATAAGCTTCGGGGAGCTGCAAATAAGCATTGATCCGGAGATTTCTGAATGAGGAAACTCACCTGGGTTCATACTCAGGTACGTTATACTGAACTTAAAAATAGGTATATCGGGGGAACCGCCTGAACTGAAACATCTAAGTAGGGCGAGGAAGAGACATCAAACGAGATTCCGTAAGTAGTGGCGAGCGAACGCGGAAGAGGGCAAACCGGGAGTAGAAATACTTCCGGGGTACGGACTGCTTTTAGGACTTGATCTGTTAACCGAACGGCATGGGAAGGCCGGTCAGAGAGTGTGAGAACCACGTAGGTGAAAACGGAGAGAGCTGCGCAGGATCCAGAGTACGGCCAGACACGTGAAACCTGGTCGGAATATGGGGGGACCACCCTCCAACCCTAAATACTACCCAGTGACCGATAGCGTATAGTACTGTGAAGGAAAGGTGAAAAGCACCCCGGGAGGGGAGTGAAAAAGAACCTGAAACCCTGTGCCTACAAGCACCTAGAGCGCGTCAAAGCGTGATAGGGTACTTTTTGTAGAACGGTCCGGCGAGCGATTGTATGCAGCAAGGTTAAGGACTTAAGGTCTGGAGCCGAAGCGAAAGCGAGTTTGAAAAGGGCGTTAAGTTGCATATAATGGGCCCGAAACCGGGTGACCTACCCATGGTCAGGTTGAAGTGGAAGTAAAATTCCATGGAGGACCGAACCGACCTCCGTTGAAAAGGCGGCGGATGAACTGTGGGTAGCGGAGAAATTCCAATCGAACCCGGAGATAGCTGGTTCTCCCCGAAATAGTTTTAGGACTAGCCTCAAGTTAGATACCTGGAGGTAAAGCACTGAATAGCCTAGCGGCCGAGAGGTTAGCGAAGCTTATCAAACTCAGAATGCCAGAGTATTGATGCTTGGGAGTCAGACAGTGTCAGATAAATGTCATTGTCAAAAGGGAAACAGCCCAGATCTACAGCTAAGGTCCCAAAGTCAGGTTAAGTGGAAAACGATGTGAAGATACGTAGACAACCAGGATGTTGGCTCAGAAGCAGCCACTCATTCAAAGAGTGCGTAATAGCTCACTGGTCGAGCGTCTTTGCGCGGAGAATTTAACGGGGCTAAACCTGACACCGAAGCTTAGGCAATACAGCAATGTATTGGGTACGGGGAGCGTTGTATACGCGGTGAAACAGTAGCGGAGCCGCAGAGAATCGGCCCAAGCAACTGTTTACCAAAAACACAGGTTTGTGCTAAATCGAAAGATGACGTATACGAGCTGACGCCTGCCCGGTGCTGGAAGGTTAAGAGGAGATGTGCAAGCATTGAATCGAAGCCCCAGTGAACGGCGGCCGTAACTATAACGGTCCTAAGGTAGCGAAATTCCTTGTCAGGTAAGTTCTGACCCGCATGAAAGGCGTAATGATTTGGGCACTGTCTCGACAGCCCGCCCGGCGAAATTGTAGTACCGGTGAAGATGCCGGTTACCCGCGACAAGACGGAAAGACCCCATGGAGCTTTACTGTAGCCTAATATTGGGTTTCGATGTTGCATGCACAGGATAGATGGGACACAGGGAAGCAGGTGCTTTGGCGCTTGTGGAGTGGCCGTTGGGATACCATCCTTGCGATATTGGAATTCTAACCTGCGCCTTTGAATCAAGGCGGGGGACATTGTTAGGTGGGCAGTTTGACTGGGGCGGGTCCTCCTAAAGAGTAACGGAGGCGTTCAAAGGTTCGCTCAGCTTGAACGGAAATCAAGCAAAAGAGTGCAAACGCAGAAGCGAGCCTAACTGCGAGACTGACGGGTCGAGCAGTAACGAAAGTTGGAGTTAGTGATCCGGTGGTATGTGAGTGGAAATGCCATCGCTCAACGGATAAAAGTTACCCTGGGGATAACAGGCTGATCTCCCCAAGAGTCCACATCGACGGGGAGGTTTGGCACCTCGATGTCGGCTCATCGCATCCTGGGGCTGTATTCGGTCCCAAGGGTTTGGCTGTTCGCCAATTAAAGCGGTACGCGAGCTGGGTTCAGAAGAGACAGTTCGGTCCCTATCTGTCGTGGGCGCAGGATATTTGATGGGAGCTGTTCCTAGTACGAGAGGACCGGAGCGGACGTACCTCTGGCGCACCAGTTGTTCTGCCAAGGGCATAGCTGGGCAACTATGTACGGATCGGATAAACGCTGAAAGCATCTAAGCGTGAAGCCGACCCAAAGATAAGATATCCCATTGTTTCAAACAAGTAAGACCCCTTGAAGACTACAAGGTTGATAGGCACGATGTGTAAGTGGAGCGATCCATTCAGCAAGCGTGTACTAATAGGTCGAGGGCTTGACCACAATTCGCTCGAGACTTTTAGAGTTAACGAAAAAATGTTAGCAGTGATTATTCAGTTTTGAAGGCACGTCCTTCTAAAAATACTGGACAAAGCACAAGAAATGTGTTATACTGATTCAGTCAAATCGGTCGGTGTCGATGACGGTAAGGTTCCACCTGTTCCCATTCCGAACACAGAAGTTAAGCTTACTTGTGCCGAAGATAGTTAGCTGGAAACGGCTTGTGAAAATAGGTAGTCGCCGACTTAGAGAAACGCTTCAGGAATTTCCTGAAGCGTTTTTTAGTGTGTAAAAGATAAAATTCCTACAAATAGAGCAAGATATAACTGAAAATTCATATTTTATTAAAATATTTCATGGAAATTAGTTGCGGCTAAGTGATGCTTATGTTACAATAATGATGTATTAGTGTGATGAAAACGGGATTTGATGGAGATGTATTACAGAACGGAAGGAAGTAGTTGCGGTGAAGGTGGCGATGATCGGGCATAAGGATTTTCCGAGTCGCTCGGGCGGTGTGGAGGTCATGGTTGGCGGGCTGGCCAGAAGTCTGGTGGAACGAGGCTATGACGTTACCGTGTATAACCGCGGCTTGGAAAAGCACCATAATGTGTACGATGTGGACGGCGTTCACGCACCACGCCATCGGACCCAGCGTACCGCTGCTGATCGCTAAGATATTCGGCAAGCACACCGTATGTACAGTGCACGGACTGAACTGGAAGGTGGACAAGTGGCGCGGCTTTGCTAGCCGTTATATGAAGCTGGGAGAGCGGATCGCCGCAAAATATGCGGATGATCTGGTGGTGCTTTCGGAGACGGAGTGGAACTATTTTTTGCAGAAATATGGCCGCGCGTCTATTCTGATCCCCAATGCCATCCGCTTTTACGAAAAGCGCGCGTGCAGCCTGATCCGGGAAAAATACGGGCTGGCGAGGGGAGAGTACATCCTGTATGTGGGGCGCATCTCGCCGGAAAAGGGCACGCTGGATCTGGTGGAGGGATACCGCAAGGCCAAGACAGGGAAAAAGCTTGTACTGGTCGGCCCGCTGGATGACAGCGAATATTGCAGAGCAGTACAGCAGCAGGCACAGAATGACCCCAATATCATCATGACCGACTATGTGGTGGGCGACCCGCTGAAGGAGCTTTACAGCAACTGCGGGCTGTTCGTTCTGCCTAGCCACACCGAGGGGCTTTCCCTATCTTTGCTGGAGGCACTGTCCATCGGTGCACGGTGTCTGGTGAGCGATATCCCCGAGAATACGGTCGTGACCGACATTTACGGCGCGGCCTTCAAACCGGAGGATACGGACGATCTTGCCCGGGCGCTGGAACGGGAATGCACACAGGAGTACCCGGACGCAATGCGGCAGCAGCAGATACAGTACATCCATACAAATTTTGAGTACGACGTGATGCTGGACCGTTACGAGGAGGTCTATCATCATGTGGTGGGTGACCCGTTGAAGGCGATGCCCTCCACGCTGAAAAAGGGAAGAGTGCCGGCAGGCGCAAAAGCATAAGCAAAGAACGCCCCGGAAACGTTTGACAGCGTTTCCGGGGCGTTTTTCGTTTAGATCAGCGGGGCGATGAATTTGAGCATAATGCCCACCAGATGCAGCAGCTTTTTGCCCTGCCAGATGCTCTGGCGGGTGGGTTCCACCGTGCGGCACTGTGCCAGCGTATCCTGAAAATCTGCTTCAATGCGGGGCAGGCAGTCCACGCCGCGCATCCAGACCGCGTTTTCAAAGTGGTGGTACAGGCTGCGGTAATCCAGATTGATGGTGCCCACGACCGCCTCCTGCCCGTCCATGATCATCACCTTGGCGTGGGTGAAGCCGGGGGTCCACTCGCTGATCTTCACACCGGAGGACAGCAGCGGCAGGTAATGGGTCTTGGCCAGCGCATAGGCAAATGCCTTGTCCGGCTTTCCGGGTAGGATCAGGTGCACATCCACGCCGCGCTCGGCGGCAAAGCGCAGGGCGGTCTCCAGCTCACCGTCCAGAATGAGGTAGGGCGTGATGATATGTACGCTGTGCCGGGCGCGGTTGAGCAGGTCGATATACACCATCTCGCCTACACGCTCGCCGTCCAGCGGGCAGTCGCCGTAGGGGATGACAAAGCCCGTTGCCTGCGTTTCTGGGGGGGGGGGGTGAGGAACTGCTCAAACTCCGGCTCGCGCTGGATGCTCCACATCTGCAAAAACAGGGCAGTCATGGTGCGCACGCCCTCGCCCTCCAGCATGACAGCGGCGTCCTTCCAGCGGCCGTATTTTTCAATGTGGTTGATGTACTCATCGGCCAGATTCACGCCGCCGGTAAAGCCCACGCGGCCATCTACGACCAGAATTTTGCGGTGGTCGCGGTAGTTGTAGTGGGTGGAAACAAAGGGTGTGACCGGCGCAAACACCTTGCAGCGGATACCCAGCGCCTCCAGCCGTCTGGGGTAGTCCCGGGGCAGGGTGGAGAACTCGCAGGTGCCGTCATACATCACCCGCACATCCACGCCCTGCGCGGCCTTGCGTGCCAGAATTTCCAGAATGCGCCCCCACATCAGCCCTTCGTCAATGATGAAGTATTCCAGAAAAATGTACTGGGTGGCGCTTTCCAGCTGGGGCAGCAGCGCGGCAAACTTGGCCTCTCCGCTGGGGAAATAGGTCACCTGCGTGTTTTCGTACACCGGGAAGCCACCACCCCGTCCGCGCAGATACTGCGCCAGAGAGGCCGCGCCGGGGCAGTCCGCGTCCAGCGCCGTGCTCGCCTTTTTGTCCTGCGCCAGCTGGCCGCGGGTCTGTCCCTCCAGCTCCAGCAGGCGCTTTTTGAGCATCCGGTGACCGACATCCTCCTTGGTGTAGCAGAACAGCAGCACGCCCAGCACGGGCGCCAGCGCCGTGACCACCAGCCACGGGATGCGCACACTGTTGTTCATGTCCTGATTGAGCAGGTAGACCATCATGGCCGCCGTGACCAGCAAGGTGCCGCCCAAGTAGTGGGGCAGCAGGTTACTGAACCAGCGCATCAGGCTGAAGAGCGCCCCGAATTGCAGCACCAGCAGTACCAGCACCAGCCCAAAGCGGCTGAAGATGGCATGGATGAGCCCTTTCTGGCCTTTACGGAGCAGACGGATGCCGCCGTCCTCAAATACCCGGACCTTGCTTCTCATGGTGTGCTGCAATGTTTCTTTTGACATTTTGACCGTCCTTTTTTGGAATGTGTCGGAGGATAGCCTGCAAGCCCTGTCCAAATGACACATTTTGTGCTATGATAAAGGGGAAGAACTGCTGCCGGGCGGCAACAGAGCATATACAAGTCTATTATAATCCATTCCGGCCGGTTTTTCCACAGAAACCGGCAGATTTTGTACAGAAGGAGTTTGCATTATGAACAACCTGATCATTGGCATCGCGGGCGGCTCGGGCAGCGGCAAGACCACCCTTGCACTGCGGCTGAAGGAGCGCTTTGGGGAGGATGAGGTGCGGCTGATCTCCCACGACAGCTTACTACAAGCGCCACGACGAACTGCCCTTTGAGGAGCGCTGCAAGCTGAACTACGACCACCCGGACGCCTTCGACAACGCATTGCTCATCTACCACTTGCAGGAGCTGAAGGCAGGCCGCGCCATCGACTGCCCGGTGTACGATTACTCCAACCACAACCGCAGCAACGAGGTGCAGCACATCGAGCCCGCCCCGGTGCTGATCGTGGAGGGCATTCTGCCCTTTGTAGAGCCGGAGCTGTGCGCCCTGTTCGACTACAAGATCTTCGTAGACACGGACGCGGACGAGCGCATCCTGCGGCGCATCCTACGGGACGTAAAGGAGCGCGGGCGCAGCTTGGACAGCGTGATCGACCAGTACCTTACCACGGTCAAGCCGATGCACGAAGCCTTTGTAGAGCCCAGCAAGCGCAACGCGGACATCATTGTGCCCAACGGCGGTGAGAACAGCACCGCTGTGGAGATGCTTGCGCACCACATCCGCACCCTGATCGAGAGGGCGAACCGGGGGTAAGACGATTTGGAATGCCCGCCGCGAGGGCAGGAGGATACAGCCAAGAGACGTTCTCTTTTGACACCAAAAGAGAACCAGAAAAGTGCCAGCGATTTCGACGCGCTGGAGCCACGGCTACTCGCCCCTTTTAACCCCAAAGAGGAGGGCTACACCGGAAAAAACTGAAGATTCACGCCTGTTCGGCGTGAAGATCTTTTAACCGTTTTTTTCCGGCTCCGCCGATTCAAAGCCCCTCAGTCGCTGCGCGACAGCTCCCCCGAGGGGGAGCGGGCACGCCCGCAAACTTTGCAGTTTAACCTGAAACTGTACCGCCATGCCAAGGGCTCTCCCTTTGGGAGAGCTGGCGAGCGTAGCGAGACTGAGAGGGCGAGGCCGCTACCTGCGGAGCGCATTTGAAATCGTCCCGCGCAGAAAAAGGCACCCACAGCCATCCGGCTGCGGGTGCCTTTTTGCATACAGGTTTAACGGACAGAGGTGCGCACCAGCGCGCGTTTCAGGCGCGCCTGTGCCAGCTCGTACTCACGGTCGTTCAGGTTCTTGCGGGCAAGGATCTCCTCGGCGCGCTTCTTGGAAGCTTCCGCACGCGCCTGATCGATGTCCTCGGCCCATTCCCAAGTGGTAGCCACCAGACGCACGTCCCCGTCCAGCACGCTGAGCAGGCCGCCCATGCAGGCTGCACGGCGGCGCTGACCGTCGGCATCCACAATGTGCGCCTCGCCCATGCCCAGTGCCGTGCAGTAATCGCCGTGCTTTGCCAGAATGGCGATATCGCCGTCGATGGCGCGGCAGACGATGCGCTCGGCCTGACCTTCAAAGGCGCAGCCGTCCGGCGTGACCACCGTCAGATGAAAGGTCGTCATGGCTTACCCCTTCTTCGCTTTTGCGAACACGTCATCGATGGTGCCCGCGAACAGGAATGCGCTCTCGGGCAGCTCGTCGCACTCGCCGCTCAGGATCATCTTGAAGCCCCGCAGGGTCTCCTTGAGCGGCACATACTGGCCGGGCATACCGGTGAACTGCTCTGCCACATGGAAGCTCTGGCTCAGGAAGCACTGCACCTTGCGGGCGCGGCTGACGGTACGCTTGTCCTCCTCGCTCAGCTCGTCCATGCCCATGATGGCAATGATGTCCTGCAGCTCCTTGTAGCGCTGCAGCACCTTCTGGACGGCGCGGGCGATCTCGTAGTGCTCCTGACCCACGACCTCCGGGCTGAGGATGCGGCTGGTGGAGTCCAGCGGGTCCACAGCGGGGTAGATGCCCTGCGATGCAATGTCACGGCTCAGAACCGTGGTGGCATCCAGATGGGTAAAGGTGGTGGCAGGGGCAGGGTCGGTCAGGTCATCGGCGGGAACGTAGACGGCCTGCACCGAGGTGATAGAGCCCTTGCGGGTGGAGGTGATGCGCTCCTGCAGGGCACCCATCTCGGTGGCCAGCGTCGGCTGGTAACCTACGGCAGAGGGCATACGGCCCAGCAGTGCGGACACCTCGGAGCCGGCCTGCGTGAAGCGGAAGATGTTGTCGATGAACAGCAGCACGTCCTGATTCTTCACATCGCGGAAGTACTCTGCCATGGTCAGGCCGGAAAGTGCCACGCGCATACGCGCTCCCGGGGGCTCGTTCATCTGGCCGTAGACCAGTGCGGTCTTGTTGATAACGCCGCTCTCGGTCATTTCGCCGTACAGGTCGTTGCCCTCACGGGTGCGCTCGCCAACGCCGGTAAAGACGGAGTAGCCGTTGTGCTCGGTGGCGATGTTGTAGATCAGCTCCTGAATCAGAACGGTCTTGCCGACGCCTGCGCCGCCGAAGAGGCCGATCTTACCGCCCTTTGCATACGGGCAGATCAGGTCAACCACCTTGATACCGGTCTCAAGGATCTCGGTGGTGGACTGCTGCTCCTCGTAGCTGGGAGCGGGACGGTGGATGGGCCAGTAGGCATCCGGGGTGGGGGCGGGCTTGTTATCCACAGGCTCGCCCAGCAGGTTGAACACGCGCCCCAGACACTGGTCGCCTACGGGCACCTTGATGGACTCGCCGGTGTCCACGGCATCTGTGCCGCGCACCAGACCATCGGTGCTGCTCATGGCAATGCAGCGTGCCACATTGTCGCCGGTCAGCTGAGCGACCTCCACCACCAGCTTCTGGCCGTGGTTGTCGATCTCAATGGCGTTGAGCAGCTCCGGCAGCTCGCCATCCTCAAACTGGATGTCCAGCACCGGGCCAATGACCTGGATCACCTTGCCGATATGTTTTTCGGACATAGGCTACAACTCCTTCTTGATAGGTTTTTCCGCTCAAGCTCCCCTTCGGGGAAGCTGCCGCCGTCAGGCGGCTGAGAGGGTTTTAGTTCTCCGCGCCGGCCACGATCTCGGTGATCTCCTGCGTGATAGCAGCCTGACGGGCACGGTTATAATACAGGTTCAAATGGTCGATCATCTCACCGGCGTTCTTGGTGGCGGCATCCATGGCAGTGCGGCGGGCGGCAAGCTCACTGGCTACGCTCTCGCACACGGCACCGTAGACGACACCGGCCACATACTCCGGGATGATCGCGCTGAATACTTCCTCGCTGCTGGGCTTGTACAGGATCTGACTGCGGCGTGCCTCCGCCTTCTGCTGCTCGGTGGGCTCCATAGCCAGCGGCAGCACCTCGATGGAAACTGCCGTCTGGGTCATCATGGAATCGAACCGGGTGTAGCAAAGCTTTACGGCGTCAAACTCGCCCTTGCGGTACCCTTCGGTGATCTGACGCGCCAGCTGGAAGCACTGTCCCACCGAAATATCGGCGGCCAGCAGCACCTCCTGCGTGAACAGTTCGGCCTCGTGGTGGGCAAAATATTCTGCCGAGCGCTTGCCGATGGGAAGCACCTCCACGTTGCCGCTTTCCTGTGCGGCCAGCTTGAGCACGTTGGCGTTGTAACCGCCGGCAAGGCCGCGGTCACCGGCAATGACCACCAGCAGCGTGCGCTTGATCTCGCTGCGGCGCAGGTAAGGGTTGCGGGCCCGGGGGTCCGCTGCCGCGATCTCGGTCAGGGTCTTGTACAGCGTTTCAAAATAGGGTCGGCTGTGTTCGACCCGCTCCTTGGCACGGCGCATTTTGGAGGAAGCCACCAGCTCCATGGCCTTGGTGATCTGCATGGTGCTCTCTACGCTTTTGATGCGCAGCTTGATGTCCTTCATGGAACCAGCCATGCGTTACGCCTCCTTCCCTTTAATGCGCCTTGACAAAGCTTTCGGTATACCGGGTCAGCACGGCTTTGAGCTGCTCCTCGGTGTCCTTATCCAGATTGCCGGTGGTGCGGATGGTGTCCATCACGGCAGCCCCGGCGGCATCGTTGTCCAGATACTCGTACAGGCTCTTCTCGTACTCTGCCACATCCGGCACCTTGACGTTGACAAGGTAGTCATGGATGGTGGCGTACAGGATGGCGACCTGCTTTTCCACGGGCACGGGCGCGGAGCGGTTCTGCTTGAGCACCTCCACGATGCGCTCGCCCTGTGCCAGACGCGCCTTGGTGTCGGCGTCCAGATCAGAGCCGAACTGTGCAAAGGATTGCAGCTCGCGGTACTGGGAGTAGATCAGCTTCAGGGTGCCTGCCACCTTCTTCATGGCCTTGATCTGGGCGTTGCCGCCGACACGGGACACCGAGATACCGGGGTTGACTGCCGGCATGACACCGGAGTGGAACAGCTCCGTCTCCAGGAAGATCTGACCATCGGTGATGGAAATGACATTCGTGGGGATGTAGGCGGAAACGTCGCCCGCCTGCGTCTCGATGATGGGCAGAGCCGTCAGGCTGCCGCCGCCCAGCTCGTTGGAAAGCTTGGCAGCGCGCTCCAGCAGACGGGAGTGCAGATAGAACACGTCGCCTGGGTAAGCCTCGCGTCCCGGAGGACGGCGAATCAGCAGCGACAGGGCGCGGTAAGCCACAGCGTGCTTGGAAAGGTCATCATAGATGATGAGGACGTGCTTGCCCTGCTGCATGAAGTATTCGCCCATGGCGCAGCCGGAGTAAGGGGCGATATACTGCAGGGGAGACAGCTCGGATGCGGTAGCGGACACCACGATGGTGTAGCCCATGGCACCGGCCTCGGTCAGGCTCTGCACAAGGTTTGCCACGGTAGAGCGCTTCTGACCGATGGCAACGTAAATGCAGATGACGTCCTTGCCCTTCTGGTTGATGATGGTATCGGAGGCGATGGTGGTCTTGCCGGTCTGGCGGTCACCGATGATCAGCTCGCGCTGACCGCGTCCGATGGGGATCATGGAGTCGATGGCCTTGATACCGGTCTGCAGCGGCTCCTTGACGGGCTGGCGCTCGATGATGCCGGGGGCGCGGCTCTCGATGGCGCGGTACTCGGTGGTCTCGATGGGACCTGCGCCGTCGATGGGCTGGCCCAGTGCGTTGACCACGCGGCCGATCATGGCATCGCCCACCGGCACGGAAACCACCTTGCCGGTGCGCTTGACGATGCTGCCTTCTTTGATGCCGGCATCCGAGCCCAGCAGCACGATGGAAACGGTATTTTCCTCAAGGTTCTTAGCCATACCGTATTCGCCGTTGTCAAACTGGAGCAGCTCGCCTGCCATGCACTTTTCCAGACCGCTGGCCCGGGATGCCGTCGCCCACCATAATGACCGTGCCGGTCTCGCTCTGCTCAATGGCATTTTCGTAATGCTTGATCTGCGCACGGATGATCTTGGAGATCTCTTCAGGTTTCAGTTGCATCTTTGTTTGTTCACCACTCAATTCATAATAGTCATTTCGGGTGGAAATTCGTTCTGTGCTCTGCCCCGTTTGCAAAGGGCAGGGGGAATGTTACAGAGTGACCGCCGCAATATCCCGGCGCAGGGAGGCAAGGCGGTTCTGGACGGTGCCGTCCAGCTCGGTGCCCTCGATATCCAGCCGGATACCGCCCAGCACCTTGGCATCCACCTTGGTTTTAAGGTCGATGGTCTTGCCGGTCAGGCTTTCCAGCTTGGCGTGCAGCGCCGCGCGCTGCTGCTCGGTAAGCGGAACAGCCGAGATGGCTGTGGCTTCCAGAATGCCGTGCGCCTGATTGTAGCGGATGCGGTAAGCCCGTGCGCAGCCGGACAGCTCCCGCAGGGTGCCCTTCTCGCACAGGATCTTTAAAAAGTTCAGCACATAGAGGTGGACCTGCCCGCGCAGGGCTTCGTCCAGCAGACCGCAGCGCTCCTTTTTGGGGATGCTGGGGGTGCTGAGCAGCCGCAGGTAGTCCGGGTTTTGCTTCAGAAGCTGTTGCACCTCGTCAAGCTCGCCCAGAATGCGGGTCTCCAGCCCTTCCTCTGCCGCCAGATCGTACAGACTGCCGCCGTACATCTTTGCAGTTTCGGTCATGATGCTTCACCCACGTTTTTGATAAATTCGTCGATCAGATCCTTGTGGTCCTTTTCGCTGATCTCGCGCTCCACCACCTTGGATGCGATCTCCATGGCAATGCCGCCGATCTCGTCCTTGACCTCGTTCACGGCCTTCTTACGCTCCTGCGCAATGTCGGCCTCGGCCTTCTGCTTCAGGGCAGCGGCCTGTGCGCGGGCCTCGCCCACGATCTCTTCCGAGCGGGCGGTGGCAGTCTTTTGCGCCGTAGCTACGATCTGGTTGGCCTCGGTGCGGGCGTTCTGCAGGTTCTGCTCGTACTCCGCCTTCATGGCTTCAGCCTCGGTGCGCAGCTTCTGCGCATCCGCGATCTCGCTGTCGGCCTTGGCCTTGCGGTCGGCGATCACCTGTTTGATCGGCTTCAGCAGGAACTTTTTGAAGATGACCAGCTGGATCATCAGGTTGCAGATCTGGGCCAGAAAGGTCCAGCCATCCAGCGTGATCAACGCCTGATACAGTTCCATAAGCGTCTCCTTTCGTTATTTTTTCGGATCGGGAGGCTTATGCCAGATACTTCATGAACATACCGGGAGCCAGGAAGATCAGCAGCAGGCCGGTAACAAAGCCGTAGATACCGGTGGTCTCGGAAAGGGCAACACCGAGGATCAGGGTGCTGGTAACGTCGCTCTTGCACTCCGGCTGACGGCCAACGGCCTCACAGGCAGCAGCAGCAGCGTTGCCTTCGCCGATACCGGGGCCGATACCTGCGATCAGTGCGCAGCCTGCGCCGATGCCGCAGCCTGCCAGAGCGATACCACGAGCCAGATACTGGAAATCAGTCATAAGATTTGTCCTCCTAAAATGTGTTTGTGTTTTGGGGGATGCCGGAAGGCCTTAGTCCTCACCGGCAGCACGTTTGATGAAGATTGTGGTCAGGGTACAGAAGATGAACGCCTGAATGCAGCCGCCGAACCAGTCGAAATACAAACCGGTAAAGGCCGGGATGCCGATCTGGAACAGCTGGATCTGACTCAGGAAGCCCGGCAGCCAGCCAAAGATGACGTGGCTCAGGCTTGCCAGTGCCCAGTACAGCAGTGTGGAGATGACCGTACCGGACAGGATGTTGCCGAAGTGACGGAACGCCATGCTGACAGGGGTAGAGATCTCCGACAGCACATTGATGGGTGCCATGATAAAGATCGGATCGAGCAGACCCTTGAGGTAGGCCAGAATGCCGTTCGTTTTGATCTTGTAGTACATGATCAGAACAAACACCGATGGCCCACGCTGCCTCGGTGTTCAGGTCGGCCGTGGGGCTCCACAGGCCGACAACGCTGATCAGGTTGCACCCGATGCTCAGTGCAAAAATAGCACCGACCAGGGGGGATATACTGATCGAAGTGGAAGCCCATGTTGTCGTGCACGAACTGTTCCAGCCGCGTTACGATGAACTCGGCTGCGGCCTGTCGTTTGGACACATTTTCCAGCTTGAGGTCGTGCCCCAGCCAGATGGCAAAACCCGAGAGCAGCGCCATAACGATCCAAGTGCTTACCAAGGTCTGGGTAATTTTAAAATCACCCAGCAGGGGGATATTGGTGTGGATGGTATACAGGATCTTTGCGCCGTTCAGTTCCATTTATTCTTGTTCACCCCCTTCGTCACGGGGCTGCACCGCAGACGCCTCAGCAGGGGCGGGGTCATCTTCCACAGCGATGTCCACCGGCTCCTGCGGGGGTGTGAGCGGCTTGTACTTCCCGGTTATCTGGAGATAATAGATCGTAACTCTGGGGAACAGCAGCGGCAGAACGCCTGCAAACGCCTGGAAGCACGGAGCCGCAATGGCTATGATGATCCACAACGCCTGCAGCAGCATCCTTGTATTATAGGATATCTGCAGCTGCGCTTTTACGCTTTTTTTTTTTTCGTCCGGCTCGTCAATGACCTTCTGCACCACGAAGCAGATGCCGGCAAAGTTGCCGATAGCCACCAGCGCGCCGATGATGCCGCCCAGCAGCACCCGGTAGTCAAAGACCACCACCCAGCCCACCAGATGCAGCGCTGCAAACACCACCCACATCACGGCAGTGCACAGAGACACGCCGCAGGCGATGCGCAGCAGCTCCTTTTTGGATTCCGGCTGTAATTTCATAAAAACGAACCTCCATTACTGGTGGGAGTTGAAGCCCACCCGATGATTTTTTTCGTGCTTGGAGCGCTCCAGCCGTTCCTTGCAGAACACCCAGAAGTTCTGCGCCCCGGCGGCAAGCCCCAGACCCACAGCGGGCAAAAACAGCCATTCTGGCCAGCCCCAGTGCTCCACAGCCCACCAGCATCCGGCAAGGCAGAGCACCAGCGGCAGCAGCATATTCAGCCCTAGCTGGGTCAGCCAGACCAGATCTTCCAAAGCCTTGTACCAGCCCTTCAAGTTCTGCGCCGCTCCTTTCTGCGGGTGCCGCCCGCATTCCAGCATTTGGAAAAAATGCCGGAGACGGACAGGCAGCCAAAAAGTCTATGCCCTCAGTATACTTCAAAGCGTCGGATATTGCAATCAATTCTCCACCGAAATATAGTAAAATTTCATAGTTTGTTAAGACTGATTCCATAAATGTGCACCTATAACACACATTGTGCGCCGATGATTGCATCATTGCACAAACTTTGCGGAAAAGTTTGTGCAGAGTGTAAAAAACAGTGAAAGGTCGGCTCCCGGCGGGGAGGACGATTTAAAATGGCTTCCGCTGTGCTCTAGCCATAATTAGAGGAATTAAATTTTCGCGTTTGTCGCGCTCTGCGGAGCGCTCCAAACGCATTTTCACGGGAGGGGTCGTAACGAAAAACGGCAGCTGCCGTTTTCCTTTGGGGCTTTTCCGGTGAAAAGGGAATTTCGGAGCGTCCGCAGACGCTCCGAAATTCCGAAACTATAAATAATTCTTCCTTGAACTATGTGCAGAGCAACGCGGAGCACATTTTAAATCGTCCCACGCAAAAGGGGCTGCCGCACGTTTGTGCGGCAGCCCCGGCGGGTACTTTGGGGTTCAGACGCTTACCAGAGGTTTGCGGTCTCGTTGTACAGACCCTCGTAGCTCTTGGCGGAAACGTCCCAACTGAAATCGCACTCCATGCAGTGACGCACGAGGTTCTTCCAGTTTTCCTTGTTGTTGTAGGCATCCTGTGCGTTGCAGCAGGCCACATACAGCTCGTGGGCGTTGTAACCGGCAAAGGTAAAGCCGTTGCCGTCACCCATGGTGCTGTCGTGGATGGAGTCGCGCAGACCGCCGGTCTCGCGGACGATGGGAGGTGTGCCGTAGCGGCAGGCCACCATCTGTGCCAGACCGCAGGGCTCGCTCTTGGAGGGCATGATGAAGGCGTCTGCACCGGCGTAGATCTCCTGCGAGAGCTTGGGCTCAAAGCCGATGTAGGTGCCTACGCGGCCCGGGTGACGGCCGCACAGGTCAGAGAAGAAGTTCTCGTACTGGCTCTCGCCGCTGCCCAGAATGACCAGCTGGATGCCGCGGTCCACCAGACCGTCGGCGATGCTCTGCACAAGGTCAAAGCCCTTCATGCCAACCATGCGGCTGACCATGCCAAAGACGGGGCTGCCGTCTTTATGCAGACCGAACCTGTCCTGCAAAGCTTCCTTGCACTTGGCCTTGCCGGTCTCAAAGGTCTTGATGCTGTAATTGAAGGGGATGTTCTTGTCGGTAGCGGGGTCGTTGGCGTCCATATCGATGCCGTTCAGGATGCCGCACAGCTTGTACTGTTTTTCACGCAGCAGAGCGTCCAGACCGTAGCTGAACCACGGGTCCAAAATCTCCTGTGCGTAGGTGGGGCTGACGGTGGTGATCTTGTCGGCGGTCTCGAAAGCGCCCTTCATGAAGTTGGCGCAGCCGTCGTACTCCACGATATGCTGGTCCCGGTGGCCGATGCCGCAGGTGTCCTCCAGAATATCGGTACCGTACTTGCCCTGATAGGCGATGTTGTGGATGGTGAACACGGTCTTGATGCGGTTGAACTTGTCCAGATGGCGATAGTACAGGTTCAGGTACACCGGCACCAGAGCGGTCTGCCAGTCGTTGCAGTTGATGATATCGGGGGTGAAGTCGGTGTAGAACAAAGTCTCCAGCACGGCGCGGGAGAAGAAGGCGAAGCGCTCGCCGTCATCGTAGAAGCCGTACAGGCCGCGGCGCTTGAAGTAATACTCGTTGTCCAGGAAGTAGTAGGTCACGCCGTCCACATCGGCCTTGAACAGGCCGCAGTACTGGCTGCGCCAGCCCACAGGCACGGAGTAGTTGGTAACGTATTCCAGCTTATCGCGGTACTTCAAATCGCCGTACAGGGGCATGATGACACGGGCGTCCACGCCGTCCTTGACCAGCGCTTTGGGCAGGGCACCTGCCACATCGGCCAGACCGCCGGATTTGGCAAAGGGATTGGCTTCCGAAGCAGCATACAGGATCTTCATAGGATTCGCTCCTTCCATGATACAGGCAGATGTTCGCGCTCCCCCCGCCGCCGTGAAAAGCGGCGCGAACCTTGCATACAAAAGAGCAGGGGGGGCACACAGGTGCCCCCCCCCCTCTCAAGAGGGGCTACCGGGGAGGAAGCCGCCCCTATGGATATTGCATCGATCAGACGGTATGGTTCTTCTGGACGTAGACCGGGAAGCTCTCGGTGCCGGACAGCTTTTTGCCGGCGGTGATCTTCACGTTCTTGTCGGTGACAACGCAGTCCAGCTCCACGTTGGGCTCGACCACGGTATCCTGCATCAGGACACAGTTCTTGACCACAGCACCCTTCTTGACCTTGACGCCGCGGAAGAGCACGCAGTTCTCCACGGTGCCTTCGATGACGCAGCCGTCGGCCAGAATGGAATCCACGACCTTGGAGCCGGTGACGTAACGGGTGGGGTTATCATCACGGATCTTGGTGTAGATGGGGCAGCCCTTGGGGAACAGTGCCTCCAGATTCTCGTCCTTGATCAGCTTCAGGTTCTCGTCAAAGTAGCTCTTCATGTCGCAGACATGAGCTACATAGCCGGTGTACTCCAGCGCATGGATGTTCAGGATGTTGACGTTGTGTGCCAGAATGTCGCGCTCGAAGTAGATCAGGCCGCGGGCGGTAGCGTCCTTGACCAGCTTGATCAGGGTCTCGCGCTCCAGCACATAGATGTTCAGATCCAGATTCTGCACACCGGAGCGGTAGTCGTTGAACAGCAGCTCGGTCACGCGGCCATCGGCATCAATGGTCAGGGTGTAGTTGTCGTTCTTGCGGCCCTCGGGGATCTCGGTCTTTTGATAGGCCACGGTCACATCGGCACCGCTGGCCTGATGGGCAGCCAGCAGGGCGTTGAAGTCGTAGTTGACGGCGATGTTGGCATCGCTCATGACCACATACTTCTCCTTCTGGTGCTCGAGGAAGCTCAGAATGGAGCCCAGCGCCTCCACACGGCCGGAGTAGATGCGCACGCCCTTTTCTGCAAAGGGAGGCACGATGTTCAGGCCGCCGTGACGGCGGGCCATATCCCACTCGCGGCCGGTGCCCAGATGATCCATCAGGGAGTGGTAGTTCTTACGCACCACGATGGAAACGTTGGAAATGCCGCAGTTGGCCATGCTGGACAGCACAAAGTCTACCATGCGGTAACGGCCCGCAAAGGGGATCGAGGCCATTGCGCGCTCGGTCACCAGCTCGGGAACGGTATTGTCATAGCTGTTGGGGAAAATGATACCCAACGCATTGGTGTTCTGTCTCAGCATACTTCCATACCCTCCTTGACGGACTCAAAGACTTTTGCGCCCTCCTTGACGGTAGCGCCTGCGCCGATGGTCAGACCGGTGCCAACGTGGGCAATAGCGCCCTCGCCGCCGACCTTTGCACCTGCGCCCACAACAACGTCCTCAGCAAGGATGCAGCGCTTGACCACGGCACCTGCCTTGACCACGACACCGTCCATCAGCACGGCGTCCTCAACGGTAGCGCCCTCTTCCACAACAACGCCTGCGCTCAGCACAGAGTGCTTGACGTTGCCGTAGATCTTGCAGCCCTCGGTGATGAGGGAGTCCTGCACAACGGCGCGCTCGCCGATCTTCTGGGCGGGCAGCACGGGGTTGCGGCTGTAGATCTTCCAGGTCTTATCAAAGATATCGATGCCGGAGTTCTCGGGGTCCAGCACTTCCATGTTGGCTTCCCACAGGCTGTCGATGGTGCCCACGTCACGCCAGTAACCGGCAAAGCGGTAGGCGTACATCTTGCGGCCGTCACGCAGCAGGGCGGGGATGATGTTCATGCCGAAGTCGTTCTTGGAGTTGGGGTCAGCCTCGTCCTCGATCAGATACTTCTTGAGCACATCCCAGTTGAAGATGTAGATGCCCATGGAGGCCAGATTGGACTTGGGCACCGGGGGCTTCTCCTGGAACTCGGTGATGCGGTCGGTCTCGTCCGCCACCATCAGGCCGAAGCGGGAAGCTTCCTTCCAGTCCACTTCCATAACGGCCACAGAGAACTCTGCGCCCTTTTCCTTGTGGAAGCGCAGGAAGTCGGCGTAGTCCTGTTTGCAGATCTGGTCGCCGGACAGGATGATGACGTATTCGGGATCATAGCTGTCGATGAAGCCGATGTTCTGGTAGATGGCGTTTGCAGTGCCCTTGTACCAGTCGGTGCCGTTTGCCTGCTCGTAAGGGGGCAGGGTGTGCACACCGCCGTGCAGACGGTCCAGATCCCAAGGCTGGCCGTTACCGATGTACTCGTTCAGCTTCTGGGGCTGGTACTGCGTTGCGATACCAACGGTGTCGATATCGGAGTTGACGCAGTTGGACAGCGGGAAGTCCACGATGCGGTACTTACCGCCGAAGGACACCGCAGGTTTTGCCGTCTTTTGTGTCAGCGCGTATAAGCGCGAGCCACGTCCACCGGCAAGGATCATTGCCACGATTTCTTTTTTGCCATAGCTTTATTCTCCCCTTTAGCATTTCCTTATTGGAAATGATAGTCAACAGTTCAGAATGTTCGTGCGTGCATCCGTGTGGGCATCCTTATTCCTTGGGTGCTTTTGCTTTGCGGGTGCGCTTTGCGGGTTTGGTTTCTGCTTCGGTCTCAGTTTTTGCTTTTGCCGCGGTCTTTGCCTTGGCGGCGGTCTTTTTTACCGGCTTGTCCGCTGCGGCCTCAGGCTTTGCCTTGGACTTGGCAGCGGTCTTTTTTTGCTTTTTCCGGTTTTTCATCCGCCGTTTCGGCGGCCTTGGCCTTGGTGGTGCGGGTCTTTTTTACCGGCTTGTCGGCATCCTTGACGGTGGCCTTTTTGGCGGTCTTTTTTGCCGGCTTGTCCGCGCTGTCCTCTGCTGCCTTGCGGGTGCGCTTTGTGGGCACCTCAAAGTACAAAGTGCTCATGGGCGGCAGGGTAACGGTGATGCTCTGCTCAAAGCCGTGCTGCGGCTTTTTGTGGGTACGCACCGGCTTGTTGTGCACGGTACCGGAGCCGCCGAAAGCGGCATCGTCACTGTTCAGGATCTCTTTATAGGTGCCGGACACCGGTGCACCGAGGGTGTAGCCCTCGCGCAGGACGGGGTTGAAGTTGCAGATGACAAGGATCTGCTTACCGGCGGCATCCTTGCGCAGGAAGGCGATGACGCTCTGCTGCGAGTCGTCCGGTACGATCCACTGGAAGCCTTCCCAGCTGTAATCGATCTGCCAGAGGGCGGGGTGCTCTTTATAGAAGGCGTTCAGGGTGCGGACGTAGTTCTGCAGCTCGGCGTGCTTGTCGTAATCCAGCAGCATCCAGTCCAGCTGCTTTGCCTCGTTCCACTCGGCAAACTGACCGAACTCCTGTCCCATGAACAGCAGCTTCTTGCCGGGGTGGGCCATCATGTAGCCGAAGAAGGTGCGCAGATTGGCAAACTTGTCGTCATACTCGCCGGGCATCTTGTTCAGCAGGCTGCACTTGCCGTGCACGACCTCATCGTGGCTGATGGGCAGCACGAAGTTCTCACTGAACGCATAGAAAAAGCTGAACGTCACCTTATTGTGGTTGCCGGCGCGGAACAGCGGGTCCGTCTTCATGTAGCTGAGCATGTCGTTCATCCAGCCCATGTTCCACTTGAAGTTGAAGCCCAGACCGCCGTCGGAAGCGGGCTTTGTGACCATCGGCCACGCGGTGGACTCCTCGGCGATCATGTACTTGTGGGGGTGACGGCCCAGCACGGTGTTGTTCAGCTTGCGCAGGAAGGCGATGGCTTCCAAGTTCTCCTTGCCGCCGTCCTTATTGGGCTCCCATTCGCCCTGCCGGTTGTAGTCCAGATACAGCATGGAGGCCACGGCATCCACGCGCAGACCATCGATGTGGTACTGCTCCAGCCAGTACAGTGCGCTGGAAATGAGGAAGCTCTGCACCTCGTTGCGGCCAAAGTCGAACACCATGGTGCCCCACTCCTTGTGCTCGCCGCGCTTGGGGTTGGGGTCCTCGTAGCAGGCCTCGCCGTCAAAATTGTACAGGCCGAACTGGTCTTTGGGGAAGTGGGCGGGCACCCAGTCCATGATCACACCAATGCCTGCGGCGTGCATCTTATCCACGAAGGCCATAAAATCTTTGGGGGTGCCGTAGCGGCTGGTGGGTGCAAAATAGCCGGTGACCTGATAGCCCCAGCTGCCGTCAAACGGATATTCCATCACCGGCAGCAGCTCTACATGGGTGTAGCCCATATCCTTGATGTACGGGATCAGCTCGTCCGCCAGCTCGGAGTAGTTGTAGGGCTTGCCGCCCTCCTTCATCTTCCAGCTGCCGGCATGCATCTCGTAGATATTCATCGGGCCGTTGATCACGTCCGCCTTTTTCTGTGCGGCCTGCCAGGTGGCGTCGTGCCATGCAAAGCCGGACAGATCGTAGACCTTGCTGCCGTTGGACGGCCGGGTCTCGGCGTGGAAGGCGTAGGGATCGGCCTTGTAGACAAGGTCGCCTGCACGGGTGGTTACGCAATATTTATAAACATCGTATTCCTTCATGCCGGGAATGAACAATTCCCACACGGAATCGCCATCCACCTTGTGCATGGGATGGCTGCCGGGCTTCCAGCTGTTGAAGTCGCCCACAACACTGATGGCTACGGCGTGCGGTGCCCATACGCGGAACACAACGCCGGATTCCCCGACCCGTGTTTCCAGATGTGCGCCGAAGTAGCGGTAAGCCTCGCAGTTGTTGCCCTGCTTGAACAGGTACACCGGCAGGTCCGATGTGTTGCTCTGAATCTTTTCTTCGGTCGGTTTCATAAACTGCTCCTCCCCGTGCGGAAGCCGAAAGCGGCTTCCACAGCTTTGTACTCTTTTATATTAAAATGTTTTGACCAGTTTTGCAAGACTTTTTGTCCGAAAAACAAATACAATTAACACAAATTTTCTGGCATTCTCTGTATGTTGTGGGCATATCATCCAAAATTTGCAGCTCAACATCGTGTAAACTGCTCATTTGACAAACGGTTTCAGCGAAAGCGTTGCGGAAACGGGAAAGGGGTCGGGGAAAGCCCACAGACTTTCCCCGACCCCGAAATAAAAATAGTTTTCTACTTAACATCAAAAGAGACCGCTGCACAGTTTGTACAGCGGTCTCTTTGCGTGGTTATTGTGTTTTGTTTACGGCTCAGCCCACAACGTAGACATTGACCTGAATGGCACCGTTGATGACGCTTTCGGCGTAGGTCTCGTAGAACAGGTCTACAAGGATCTGCCCCTTCTGCACGGCAATGCCGGTATCGGTAGCCACCGCATAGCCGTACACGAACTTGCCGTCGGTGGAGGTGATATACAGCTTGGTGCCGTAGGGGATCACATCCGGGTCCACAGCCACGGTGCCATAGCCCAGACCCAGACCGGAAGAACCCTTGCCGGTACGGGAATAGTAGCCGGTGGCCTTGCCGGTGAGCACCTTGCTATAAGAGGTAGGGGCGTTGGTGGTGCCGTCCGCGCCGGTCAGGGGGGACACCGGCGCGCCTGCGCCGTAGGTCTTGATGACGTGGTCGGTGGGCTCCACCGTGGTGGTGGTATCCACAACGGTGCTGTTCTCCAGCTCGCCGTCCACATAGCGGTCACGGGTGGTCACGGTCTGCTGACCGGCTGCGCCGTGCTGCACCGTGGTGGTGCGGCCGGTGTTGCGGAAATACAGGCTGGTGTAGACGTACTCGGTGTCGTAGGGGATGGCCTGAGTTTCCACCCGCTCTGCGTAGTCTACGCGGTGGACCACGATCTTGCTGCCGGCGGTCACAACGTGATCCAACGCCGGCTCGGTGTAGTCGTCCCCTTCAAGGGTGATACCGGCGCGCTCCAGTGCATCGGCTACGGTGCCGAACACCATTTTGACGGGGTACTCCTGACCGTCGGCAGTGATGCTGACGGAGAATGCGCGCTCAATGTTCAGGGCGGCAAGATTGCCGCTGTAGGCCGTGTAATAGACCTCATCGCCCTCCTCAGAGCGGATGCCGGAAAGGTGCATGACCTGTGCGGGGGAAGCATCGGCATCGGTCAGAAGGACCTGCCGTGCACCATTGGAGTCGGTGACGTAGGTCAGCCGCAGATTTGCAGCGGTGACGCCAAGGGTAGCCACAAGGCATACCACCATGACACAAAATGCCAGCACACGGGGAGATACTGCCTGCTTTGCGGCAGTAACTGCTTTCTTCAATTTAACGGAAGCGATACGAGACAACTCCTCTCTTTGTCGTATTTGGCGCGGCCGCGGGTCTGTATTGCATCAGCACCCCGGCCGCCCGGACTGTGGCTGCTCTGAGTATAAGCGTCTCACAGTCAAATACGATGCTCTCTTCGGGTAAAAAGAATGAGCACCGTATTACAGGTTGGAATCCGCTTCGGGCAGACCACAAAACTGCCCCGGCACAGGCCGCATCTGCCCATGCCGTGCCGTACGCAGGACGGCTTTTTACTTCATCCAGATAGAATTTAAACGCTGCAACGTTCGTTGCACAAACGCTATTTTACCAGACCGTAAAGCATCTGTCAAATTTGTGTCTTGCACTTTGTTAGATTTGTAACATTATTTTTTGTGCAATTTTCACAGTGTTTCTTTTGATATTTTGGTTTTTAGGTGGTTTCCTTCTGATTTTTTCCTTTTTTCTGGGGGCAATTCGTTCATGAATTTTTAACATTTGCACCGGCTCTTTTTTCTCTGCGAATAAGGCCGCAGCAGCGGCCGCTGCGCCCAAAACAAGCTGCCCCACATCGCGGGTTTTGCATGGAAAACCTGCAGGGGAATTACCCGGTCCCGGCAGGGGAGAAAAGCTCGCATTTCCGGTGCCAAAACCCCGTTTAGCAAAATGCCGAAGAACAGAAAATTTCACATTTTTAGTACACACTGGATAGTTTTGCGCCCCCGGCGGTACAATCGGGACAGCAAACAGAAAAGGAGGTTTTGCATGGAGATCGAAATCCTTGAGCAGCAGTGCGGCGGCACCGAATTTGTGCCCCGGCCGCACCGGCTGCACCTTGGCGCACAGAACGCCGAGGGGGTGGACCGGCTGCAGTTCATCCTGCCCGCAGCGTGGGCGGGGTGCACCCTGGCGCTGTATCTGCGCCGCAGCGATGGGGTGCAGCTGGCCGCCATTCCGCTGGACGCCGACGACAGTGTGACGGTGGACCGCCGCCTGACCGGCAGCGTGCGGGGACAGTGGATGCTGGCCGCCATAGGCAGCGGCGGTTACACCGCCTACACCCGCCCCGGCAGCTACGATGCGTACGCTACCCTGCCTACGGACGGCGGCAGTGAGGAGCTGCCGCCCTCGGTGTACGAGCAGTTTGTGGCGCGCGTGCTGGAAAGCGCACACGCCGCAGCGGAAAGCGCCCGCCGTGCCGAGAACGGTGCGGCAGATACCGCCATGCAGGCGGCACTGGCGCAAAAGACTGCGGACAAAATTCTGGCCGACCGTACCGATGCCGAGGCCTGCGCAAAGCGGGCGGAGGCTGCCGCGCTGCGGGCAGAAAGCTATGCACCCACCGGTGGGCAGGTGCTGAGCGTGAACAGCAAGGGCGGCGCGGTGCAGCTGAACGCACAGGATGTGGGGGCGGTGCCGCTCCCGGTGCAGCCTTTGCCTGGCGAGATGGTGCGCATTCTCAGCGTGGATGCCGCCACCGGCGCGGTGCAGACCGATACCACCCCGCTGCCGGACCTGCGCCCCTATGTGCGCAGCGAGACCGTGCCTACGGCGGCAACGCCCGGCGCGGTGCGGGCAGACGGGCAGTATGGCGTTGCGGTGCGGGCAGATGCCACCCTGACCACCGTGCCCGCCACGGCGGCGCAGCTGGACCGTATGACCGAGGCCTATGCGCCCCTGACCCCGGCGCTGCTGCCCTACGGCGTAAAAAAGGCGCTGACCAGTGCCGCCGGAGCAGCAGGCTGGTCGGCGCAGGAAAAGGCCGCCGCACTATTGCAGCTGGGCGCGGACGACCGGTTTTACTCCAAGGCTGAGGCAGACCGGAAATTCGGCATGGGCTACACCCTGCCGCCCGCCACCGCAGCCGTGCTGGGCGGCGTGAAGGTGGGGCGGGGCCTGACCGTGAGCGCAGACGGCACACTGGAAATGACGGCGGAAAACCTTGACACGGTGCTGGGCTTTAGCCTGGCAGAAAAACTGAATCAACTGAGAGGAGTGACGGACATGAACGGAAAGCTTGTCTACACAAGCGACGGTGCAGCGGGCAAAAGCAACAAGACGATGACTGTGCCGGACGAGGTGGATTATATTGTGGTAAGGATGGCGGTCCCTCTGGAATGTACCACGATCGCTACCACCGGCGGAGTAGCCGCAGCGGCGGCTGCGGACTACGGCTGCACCCGCATCGTGCGGGGCGGTACGGCGGTGGCCATAGTGGGCGGCGGCAACACCTACAATCTGCGGGACGGCGTTTACTGCAAGGGCGAAGCACTGGTGAAGGTGAGTTTTGCTGCGAACGGCACGGTGAACATCGGCGTGGTCGATGTAAACCTGGCGAGCAATGACAACGCTTATCCCTTCAACGTGGAGGGCTACCAGTATGTGTAAGGGCGGTGCAGCATGAACGAGATGACCATCCGGCTGGAACGCAACGGCGCGGCAGCGGTGCCCGGCGGACAGCTGCTGCTGGGGTATGCGGGCAACCGGGGCAACTACCGGCTGCGCATCGAGCAGCGGGGCGAGTGGAAGGGGCTGACCGTGTGCGCCCACTGGCACACCCCCGGCGCAAGCGCGGCTACGCTGGTGGAAAACGGAATCCTGACCGTACCGGCGGCGGTGACGGCAGTGCCCGGCGCGGGCTGCCTCACCTTTGAGGGCACGGACGGCAGCCGCACCGTGACCAGCGCTGATGTGCGGTGCAAAGTATGCGCCAACAGCGGCACGGCAGAGGGCGCGATGCCTGCCCCGGCTACGCCTGCGTGGGAGGCGCTGGTGGGGCTGCTGGGCACAGGCAGCGGTATTACCACCGCGGAAAAACAGGCGCTGCTGACAGTACTGCGCATGCTGGCGGCGGGCAATGACGCAGCTATGGATGCCTGCGACCGTCTGGCGACGCTGTGGGACAACCCGCAGCCGCCGAAGGAGAACGTTTTTGCCGTGCTGGGGCAGGCGATCCTTGGAAAAATGATCTTAGGGAGGAACAAATGAGCTACGTAAAACAGAATTTTGTGGACGGCCAGACCCTGACGGCTGCCCAGCTGAACCACATGGAAGCAGGCATTGCCAATGCTGCCGGAACGCAGGGCGAAAAAGGCGACAAGGGAGAAAAGGGCGACCCCGGCCCGGCGGGTGCAAAAAGGTGACCCGGGCGAGGGCTTTACCGCCAACGCAAAGGCGCTGCTGCTGAACCTGTTTGAAAATGCAGCCTATAAGACCGACACGATGCAGCCCACCCTGAATGCTCTGCGTGCAGAGTGGGGCGGCAGTGCACAGGAAGTTCCGGTGCAGAGCGTGAGCCTGAGCGCCGTGACCATGACCCTGAACGAGAGCGAGAGCAAGACCCTGACGGCCACCGTGCTGCCCGCGAACGCAACCGACAGGGCGGTGGTGTGGAGCGTTCTGCCTACCGGATTTGCCACTGTGACAAACGGCGTGGTAACAGGCATCAAAGCAGGTAACTGCACCGTGACTGCCACAGCAGGCGGTAAGAGTGCAAGCTGCGCGGTAACGGTGGAAGTAGTGGAGACAGCACAGCTGATCTACAGTCTGCCCGGCGAGACCGTGCTGACCCAGGGACTGGACACCGGCCTGAAGCTGCTGGAGCACGCCTCCACCGGACGCCGCAATACACGATCCTAGTGGATGCGAAAGCGGGGGACGACTTTAATGCAAACACATGGCCTGCCTTCCTGCACTGCCTGACCGAGACCGGCGATACCGACAATCTGCCCGGCTTCAACTCCACCAGCAGCCCGCTGAACAAAAAGACCGAGTTTGCCTACTACAACTACGGCGGCGTGACCCTGTCAGACAGCATCGAACACCTCAAGACCCGTACGCGGTATGCAGTGCAGATCGACGGCAGAAAATATCGCGGCGGCAGTACCTACTGCCCGCTGACCGAGTGGAAAACCACAAACGGCACAATCGTAGACGTGCCCCAGACCTTCCTGATCGGTGCGGCGCAGAGCGCGGACGGCAGTAAAAAGCAGCAGTTCTGGTCTGGTACGTTGTACCAGTGCAGGGTGTATAAAGGCCTGCTGAGTGACGACAAGGTGAACAATTACATCGAGAAGGGGTGGTAAAATGGAAGTGTTTGACATCAACGGTCAGATCATCAGCCCGCTGGCGGGAAAAACACTGTACGTTGCAGGCGACAGCATCGCTTACGGCAAGGGCAGCGCAGGCGGCTACGGCAAATGTATTGCAGACAAGTACGGCATGACCCTGACCAATGAAGCGGTGGACGGCGCAACGCTGACCCCGAATATTACCGATAAGGTATACGGCGGCACCCGTGGTTGCATCAGCACGGTGGTGACAAACTCCGCAGCGCTTGCAAAGGCAGACTACATCCTGTTGGAGGGCGGCGTGAATGATGCCTGGAACAACGCCCCTGTGGGCACCTTGACCGATGGGTTTGCCGCTGCCTACGATGAAACGACCATGACCGGCGCACTGGAGAAGATGCTGGACGATCTGGCAACGAATCACAGCGACAAGCGCGTGGCCTATGTATTCCCGCACGGCGGGATGTTTGCAGGCAGCGAAAACTGGTACAAGACCTATAAGCCTGCCATCCTTGCGGCGCTGAAAAAATGGGGCGTGCCTTATGTGATATTGCGGAGACCCTCCGCCTATGGGAAAACCCGGCGTCAGCGAACTGGGCGATAAGTACACCAGCGACGGCACCCACCCCAACGCAGCGGGCTACGAGCGGTTTTATGCAGAGCCCATCGCAGCGCTGTTGAAACGGCTGTAAGGGGGGCGCACGATGGCATTGCAAGCGTATTCTCTTGCCCGGGACGGCAGCACCGCCCTCTCGCCGCACTTCTGTGTGCGGGAGTTCCGCTGCAAGGACGGCAGCGACCCTGTCTTCATCGACACGGCGTTGGCAGAACTGCTGGAGCGTATCCGGGAGCACTTCGGAAAACCGGTGACGATCACCAGCGCCTACCGCACCCCGGCACACAACGCCAAGGCAGGCGGGGCAAAGTTCAGCCAGCACCTGTATGGCCGGGCAGCGGATATCCGGGTGCAGGACGTGAGCGTGGAGGACGTGGCCGCCTACGCCGAAAGCCTGATGCCGGACCGGGGCGGCGTGGGACGCTACCCCGTCAAGGCGGGCCGCGCCGCCGGCTGGGTGCACGTGGACACCCGGGCAGACAAAGCCCGGTGGAGGGGGTGAGCGCGATGACAGGCATCATCTCAGCCATCATTGCAGGCGCGGTGACCCTGATCGGCGTGCTGATCGCCAACGGAAAAAGCCAGGCGGTGACCGATACCAAGCTGGAAGAACTGACCCGGGAGGTGCGGGAGCATAACAATTTTGCCCGCCGCGTACCCATTTTAGAAGAACAGATGAAGGTGGCCAACCACCGCATCGCAGATTTAGAGAAAGAGAGGAACTGAACCTATGAACGATACCCATTGCAAAATTTCTGCCGCCACCCTGGCACGCACGGCTGCGCTGGCGCTGGCACTGACCAATCAGGTGCTGAGCGCCTGCGGCAAGCCCATGCTGCCCATCGAGAGCGCCACCGTGGAGCAGCTGGTGACCACCGGCCTGACCGTGACCGCCGCCCTTGTGAACTGGTGGAAGAATAACTCCTTCACCCCGGAGGCCATCAAGGCCGACGGCTATCTGGAGCAGCTGCGGGAGAAGAAGTAAAGGCTGCCGGGCAGGCGGGACGATATTTTTGTGAATAGAGCAATGCCGGAGCGTCCTCAGACGCTCCGGCATTGCATTTTCACAGGAAGGATATTGGAGCCGTTCCCAACAAAAAACTCCCCCGGCGGTTGCCGGAGGAGCATTCATTTTTCTATTCTAAACACGGATACGCCGCCCTGACATGGTGCGCAGCCGGTCTTACTTCAGGAACTTTGCCACGGCGCGGGCGACGATGCCGCCCAGAATGCCGGACACCAGAAATTCGGCTACGCCCTGCACGCCAACCAGCAGCACTACGAACATGAAGGGGTTGGCAGCGCCCTTGACGGACACCAGATTCTGCACATAGTCGCAGCCGTAGAAAGCCAGCACGATGTAGCCCATGAAGAACAGGGTGTTCAGGGCGGGTGCGGTCATGGCGCTGAGGATGTAGCTCCAGGTGCGGGACTTATCCAGCTTCTGCAGGCCCTTGAAGATCAGGCCGCAGCACAGACCCATGAGCACACGCATACCCACGCACAGGATAAAGGTGTTCAGCGGGCTGACCTGAAACAGTGCACCGGTCATGGCAGATGCGCCGGTGATGGCATCGTAGAAGCTCACAGCGCCGAACACGCCGCCCAGCAGGGCACCCACGGCGGGGCCCATGGTGATAGCGCCCACGGCGATGGGCAGGGTGAGGAAGCTCATGTACAGCGGGCCCATGGGCACACTGCCCAGACCGACAAGCTTCATCACCACTTCAATGGCCACCAGCAGGGCCACACGAGTCAGAGTCTTGGTATTGGTATTCTTCATAATTCAGTTTTCCTCCTGCTGCCGTTCCGCCCTTTTTGTCGGATACGGCGCAAACCTGCCCGCTCTTTGCGGGTTTTAGGTGAATATTCAAATCTTTGGAAGCGCGTTATTGTGTCAGGGCGTGTTCCAGAGAAAAATGCGTTAAAATCTGTCACCGGGGAAGCGCACCCCGGCGCTGCGGCGCGCCACCGTGAGCACCCGGCTCACCGCGATGCTGGTGTCCAGCATCCGGGCGCACAGCTCCTGATCTCCGGTGGTCATGGCGCGGTAAAAGGTCTCGAACTCTGCCGCCTGCCGGGGACGATCCCCGTTCAGGTTGTAGTGCTCCTCCTTGCCCTCGTTGGGATGGAAGGTCACGCCGCCGCAGTAGTTCGGGGTGGATTTTTGCAAAATGTAGCCCTTTGTGCCCTGAATGATGCAGCGGGCAGGGGCTGCGCAGTCCTTGGCGGCAAGGCTTACCGCCTTGAAACCGCTGTAATCCATCATCAGCACACCGCTGGTGTCGATGTTGCGCTCCATGTTGGCGGCATACACCGCCTTATTCGGCTCACCAAACAGACCCACGATGTAGCTGACGTTGTACACGCCCAAGTCCATCAGTGCGCCGCCCGCGCACAGCGGGTCGAACACCGGCGGGGTCTGCCCGGCAAAAGGCGTCGTATCGGCTGGAATACTGGCTGAAGCTGCACTGCACCATACGCACCGTGCCCACCCGGGGCAGCAGCTCCCGGAGCTTTGCGTAGTTGGGCTGGTACTGGGTGGTCATCGCCTCAAAGAGGAACAGCCGCTTGCGCTGTGCCAGCGCTGCCAGTTCCTCGGTCTCGGCGGCGGTCACCGCCATGGGCTTTTCCACAATGACGTGCTTGCCCGCCTCCAGCGCCACCCGGGCGTAGCGGGCGTGCTGCAAGTTGGGCACGGCGATGTAGACCGCGTCCACCCACTGCAAAAGCTCAAAATAATTGGTGGTGTGCTGCGGGATCTGATATTGTGCACACAGCTCTGCGGCCTTTGCCGCCGAGCGTGGGGTGCTGCACACCGCCTGCACAGTAAACGGCGTGTGCTCCACAAGCCATGGCAAAAATTCCTGCACGATCTTACCCGTGCCAAGAATGCCCAGTTTCATAATGCTCTCCCTTATCCTCTTGTTCCTCAGCCTACCAGCGCCTCCGGCTCGCGGCGGGTGCGGCGGTTGGGGTGCGGGTGCTTTGCCCGGAGGCGTCCCTGTTGACCGTAGTGTCTGCCGCCGCCATGGCTGCGGCCGTGCTCCTGCGGGGGGGCGTTCAGCTGGTACAGCAGTGCCAGCCCCTTCATCAGCAGCTCCGGGTCATAGGTCAGGGGGTGGCGGCACAGCGGGGTGACGTATTTTGCCAGCCCGCCGGTGACCACCAGCGTAGCCGGGCTGCCCAGCTCCTCCTCAATGCGCTGCACCATGCCGTCAATGAGCACGGCGGTGCCCAGCACCGAGCCGGACAGCATACAGCTTTCGGTATTGGTGCCGATGGCTTTTTTCGGGGAGCCCAGATGCACCTGCGGCAGCTGGGCGCAGCGCTCGCCCAGTGCGCGCAGCCCGGTGGAAAGGCCGGGACAGATCACGCCGCCCCGGAACACCCGGTCTTTGTCCACCACATTAAAGGTGGTGGCGGTGCCAAGGTCTACCGTGATGACTGGCAGCGGAAAGTTTGCCGCCGCGTAGGCGGCATCCACCAGCCGATCCTTGCCCACGGCGCGGGGCTCGTCCACCCCCATGGTCAGTCCGGTGCGGATGTCCGGCGAAACGATGACCGGCTTTTTGCCGGTGTAGTGACGGGCGCACTCGGCCAGTGCCCCGGTGATCTGGGGCACTACGCTGGTAAGCACTGCACCTTCAAAGCGCATGGGGCGCTCCGGATGGCGGCGGTGCGCAAAAATTTTATCCATTTCGGCACGATATTCCGCAGCCGTGCGGGTGCGCACCGTGTCCATGCGCGCCACAAAGCATACACGTCCGTCCCGGATGCCCCCAAGGGCGACGGTGGTGTTGCCTATATCAATGGCTAAGATCATAATTCTGTTTTCCTTTTCAAAGTAAAAGAAAAGAACCGGTTTGCTCTTTGTCAAGCGTATTTTACCGCATTTTTGCTCAGGATACAAGTTCCCGGCAAAGATTTTGTTGTGCTGGTGGAAGTTTTGCATTATACTAAGGTAAGATATGTGGAAAAGAACTGTTTTTCCGGGAGGTAAACGAACCATGGATCTGAACGGCAAGTGCGTCCTGCTGGGCGTGAGCGGCGGCATTGCCGCCTATAAGATGGCCAACGTGGCCAGTGCACTGCGCAAGCTGGGTGCGGATGTGGAGGTCATCATGACCAAAAACGCCACCCAGTTCATCACCCCTCTCACCTTTGAGACCCTGACCGGCCACAAGTGCATGGTGGACACCTTTGACCGGGATTTCAAGTTTGAGGTCACCCACATCTCGCTGGCAAAAAAAGCGGATGTGATCCTTGTAGCCCCCGCCACCGCCAACGTCATTGCCAAAATGGCGCACGGCATTGCGGACGATATGCTTACCACCGTGGTGCTGGCTGCCAAGTGTCCAAAGCTTGTAGCCCCCGCCATGAACACCGGCATGCTGGAAAACCCCATCACGCAGGATAACCTTGCCACGCTGGAGCGGTACGGCTTTACCGTCATCCCCTCGGAAAGCGGTGTGCTGGCCTGCAAGGATGTGGGCAGCGGACGCCTGCCCAAGGAGGAAGTACTGATCGAGCACATTCTGCACTCTATCGCCCGCCCGAAGGATCTGGCCGGGGTACGCGTCGCGGTGACCGCCGGCCCCACGCAGGAGGCGCTGGACCCGGTGCGCTACCTGACCAACCACTCCACCGGCAAGATGGGCTACGCCCTTGCCCGCGCCGCCGCCATGCGGGGCGCCGAAGTGACCCTGATCCACGGGCAGACCGCGCTGCCGCCGGTCAAGTTTACCACCGATGTGCCGGTGACCACTGCCCAGCAGATGTACGAGGCGGTGACTGACCGCTTTGACACCACCGATGTGCTCATCATGGCCGCCGCCGTGGCGGACTACCGCCCCGCTACCGTTGCCAACGACAAGATCAAAAAGAAGGAGGGCGACCTCTCCATCCCGGTGGAGCGCACCGAGGACATCCTTGGCACCATCGGCCCCCGCAAGACCCACCAGTTCCTGTGCGGCTTTTCCATGGAGACCCGGGATCTTGTGGAAAACTCTTCCGCAAAGCTTGCCAAGAAAAATCTGGACATGGTGGTGGCCAACAACCTTAAGGTGGCCGGTGCAGGCTTTGGCGTAGACACCAACGTGGTCACCTTCATCACCCCGGACGGCACCCGGGAGCTGCCTTTGATGAGCAAGGCAGACGTGGCCGATGCCATTCTGGACGAGATCCTGCGGCGGCGGGCAAAGTAATACTGCCGGGATTTTGTTGTACACATATCACAAAATTCACAAAAAAATTATGGTTCTTTCCGAAAATTCGGCCTTACCTGTTTATTTTATGCTGCAAAAATTATATAATAAGGGTGTGTCCCCATATTTGGAAGGAATCGGTCTGCGCTGCAGCCGTTAATATTTGGAGGAGAGCCTTACTATGTTCATGTACTCGGATTATAGCCAGCATCTGCTGGACCATGTAAAAAAGATCCACTTCATCGGCTGCGGCGGCAGCGGCATGTATCCGCTGATCCAGATCCTCACTGCCAAGGGATATGATATCTCCGGCAGCGATGTGCTGGACGGCAGCATCATCCGCTCGGAGCGGGAGATGGGCGTGAAGGTCAGCCTTGGCCACAATGCGGATAACGTTGTCGGTGCGGACATGGTGGTGTACTCTGCCGCCATCTCCAAGGATAACGTGGAGCTGAACGCAGCTGCCTCCTACGGCATTCCCACCGTGGAGCGCAGCGTGCTGCTGGGCTATGTGAGCCGCCTGTACAAGCAGAGCATCTGCGTGTCCGGCACCCACGGCAAAACCACCACCACTTCCATGATCACCACTGCGCTGGAGCTGGCCGGCCGCGACCCCTCTGCCGTCATCGGCGGCAAGTTGCCCCTCATCAACGGCTACGGCAAGGCCGGCAAGGGCGATGATATCGTCATCGAAGCCTGCGAGTTTGCCGAGACCTTCCTAAAGCTGACCCCCTACCTGTCCGTGGTGCTGAACATCGACAACGACCATCTGGACTACTACGGCAGCATGGGCGAACTGAAGTTTGCCTTCAAGCGCTTTGCCCTGATGACCCAGTTCATGATCTTTGCCAACGCCGACGACAAGAACACCATGGACGTGATGTACACGTTGGACCGCCGGGTGCGCACCTTTGCCATCGACAACCACGGCGACTACCGCGCTGTCAACATCAACGAGTATAAGCCCGGCTTCTTCGAGTTCGACCTGAAGGAGTGGAATACGACCGACACCACCCGCATCCGTCTGTCCGTGCCCGGTCGCCACAATATTTATAATGCACTGGCCATGTGCGCCGTGTGCCGCTTTGTGGGCCTGAGCGCAGAGCAGTGCGCCGAGGCTGCCCTGAACTTCAAGGGCGCAGGCCGCCGCTTTGAGGTGTACGGCGAGTGCAACGGTGCGCTGGTCATCGATGACTACGCCCACCATCCCACCGAGATCCGCGCGACCCTGAACACCGCCAAGGAGCTGGGCTACAATCGTGTCATCGCAGTCCATCAGCCGTTTACATACAGCCGGACCAAGATGCTGTTCAACGACTTTGTGGATGTGCTCAAGATCCCGGACATCACGGTGCTGACCCCCATCATGGGCAGCCGCGAGCCCAACGACCCCACCATTACCAGCGCAAAGCTGGCAGCGCAGATCCCCGGCTCCGTGCTGGTGAACAGCCTGCAGGAAGCCGCCGACTGGGTCAAGCAGAACGCCCAGCCCGGCGATCTGGTCATCACCCTCGGCTGCGGCGATATCTATAAAGCCAGCAAGATGATGGTGGAAAAGGATCAGTAAGCTGATTTAAATAATTATAAACACAGAAGCGCCCCGCAGCCATTCGGCAGCGGGGCGCTCCTGTGCATCTATCTACGATTCTGGAAGGATGTTGGCGTTATCAGAACTTGAACAGGTCCACGATGCGTTGCCACAGGCGGGTGAAGATGTTGCCCTCCTTCACCGTCTCGGTCTCGGCCACAACGTTGTCGGCAGCGGCCACGGTCTCGGCGGTCTTGTAGACAAACTTCACGCTGCTCTCAGCATCGTCCGGTGCACCGGCAAAGCTGGTGTAGCTTTCCAGCCGGTCGGTCATCTCGTCCAGCACGGTCTTCAGGCCATGGAGCTGATCCTGATCCAGCGCGCCGGTCAGCTTGGAGATGCCTTCCTCGTTGAACTGGTTCAGACCATCGTTCAGCTGATGGGTGCCGTCATTCAGCTGGCTTGCGCCATCGCTCAGGGTGTTCACGCCGTCGTACAGGGTCTTGGTACCGGCGGCAAGCTGGGCGCTGCCGTCCTTGGCAGAATGGGCACCGTCTGCGGCGGTCTGCACACCGGCGGTGTACTGACCCACGCTGGAAACGAAGTACTGGATCTTGGAAAGGCTGTCCTTCAGGGCACGCACATCCGCGATATCCTGACTGTTCTCTACCTGATACTTCAGCTCTGCCTTGGCGGTGTCCTTGGCTTCCTGACTGGTCAGCAGCTGCACCAGACCGCACAGCATGGAGGGGTCATAGTTCTGCATCAGGTGCAGAGCGGCCTCCAGATCGTGGTTCGTCTTGGTAGCGGAAAGATACAGCGCCAGATCCAGCTGGCTGTCCTTGAAGCTAGGAGCCTGCTCCCAGATGGTGCGCACCATCTTTTTGCGGCCGGCAGCAAGGGTCTTATCGTTCATGGTGAGGATGTTGTCGATGACTGCGGCGTAGTTGTCCCAAGTCATGTCGGTGTCGATCAGGCCGCCCTCTTTCAGGGTCTTGTTGGCAGAAGCCAGCACGCCGTCTGCCACCTGCTGTGCGCCGCTGTTCAGGGCGCTGTTGTTGGCGCTCAGGGTGTCCAGACCGTTGGTCAGCTGGCCCAGACCCTTGTCCAGTGCGGCTGCACCATTGTTCAGGGTGTTGGCACCGTCCAGCAGTGCCAGCACACCGCTTCTCAGCTGGGTGGTACCATCCTCCAGCTGAGAAGCGCCGTCCAGCAGCTGGCTCATGGCGTCGTTCAGCTGGTTGATGCCGTCGGTCAGGTCGTTGAGGCTGCTCAGGTCAAACACGTTGTCAGTGCCCAGAGCAGCAGCGTTGGTAGCGCAGGCCATCATCACCTGCGGGCAGGTCAGCCCGGTGACATCCGCTTCCACCGTGATGGTGTCCTGCAGATAGTCCTCGATGGTATCCAGTTCGTCCGGCAGCAGACCGGACAGGGAGTCCTTCACGCCCGGCAGGGTGACAAAGGCAGCCACATTGCTCTTGGCGGCACTTTCCACCAGACCGTGGGCAGCCACCACGTTGGTGGCATCCTGCCCGAAGATCACGCCCACAGCGGTGACCAGCGGGGTGACGATGGTGCGGTCGGTGCCGTTCACATTCACGGTGCCGGTCTCGTTGTTCTTCAGGGCGATGGTCATGGTCAGATGACCGCTCTTGCCGATCAGATCCTCCAGTGCGGCTTCCTGACCGTCCAGCGCGTAGGTGACGGTAGCCTGAATGGGCAGGGCGCGGTCGGTGTCACCTTTATAATACACATCGGTATCGTCGGTGTTCCACACCAGCTTTTCGCCGTCCTGTGTGAACTCGGCGCTGCTCTCGGTGTTCTGAATATTGGTCAGGGTGCTCTGGTCGGTCACCTTGGACAGACCGGAGGCGCTGTAAACGTGCTCGCTGACAGTGGTGCTCTGGATGGAGCCATCGGCGTTCATCACAGCGTACACGGTCTCAGACTTGGTAAAGCTGCTGCCGCCTGCGGCAAAAGCCGGGGCTGCACAGCTGGCGGCAAGGGCAACTGCCAGCGCCGCACTGGCGAAACGAAGCGATTTTTTCATAACGCATTACTCCTTTTCAGACTTCTTGGCGTTGGCAGATTCAGGGATCATCCATTTCAGGGTGGTGTGGCGGATGAGCCAGTCACACAGCATCAGGGCGGCGGGCAGCATCACCAGAATGACCAGCATACTGATCAGAGCGCCACGGGAGATCAGCAGGCAGATGCTCCGCAGCAGCTCCATCTTACTGATGGCAGCCACACCGACCGTAGCGGCAAAGAAGGTCAGGCCGCTGGTCAGGATAGACTGACTGCAATGCTCCAGCGACTGCTGGGCAGCTTCCTTGGGGGTGCGGCCAAAGGCGCGCTCCTCGTGATAACGGGTGGTCATCAGGATGGAGTAGTCCACGGTAGCGCCCAGCTGGATGGTGCCGATGACGATGCTGGCGATGAAGGGCAGCTGCGTACCGGTAAAGTACGGGATGCCCATGTTGATGGCAATTGCGGCCTCGATGCTGGCAACCAGCAGCACCGGGATGGAGATGCTCTTGAAGGAGATGGCGATGATGACCAGCACGGCCATGATCGACCAGACGTTGACGTTCTTGAAGTCCACGTCTGCCACCTCGATCAGGTCTTTGGTCATGGCACCTTCACCGGTGATGACGCCCTCGGGGTCTACGTTCTTGATCAGGCCGATCATCTCGTCCAGCTGGCTGTTGATGGCATCCGTGCCGGTCTTGTAGGAACTGTTGGCCAAAATCAGCTTGTAGCCGCCGGACTGCAGGATCTCCATCACGCTGTCGGGCAGCAGCTCGGTGTCAAAGCCGGGGCCGGTAATGGAATCCAGACTTACCACCTGCGTGATACCATCCACGTCCTTCAGCTCATCGCACAGGTCGGACACCTGCGTAGCGGTCAGATCGTCATGCACCAGAATGAAGTGGCTGGTGGTCATGCCGAAGTCCTCGCCCAGCTTGTTGGTGCCCACGATGCCGGTCAGATCCTGGGGCAGGGAGTCGAACAGGGTATAGTACACGCTGGTCTTGTTCTGCGCAATGGCAAAGGGGATAAGGATGAGGATAAAGACGGCCACGATGGGCACGGAATGCTTGGAAACAAAGTAGCTCAGCTTGGTCAGCCGGGGGATAACGGTGCGGTGTTTGTATTTTTCCACCCACTTATCAAAGGTAAGGATCAGGGCGGGCAGAATGACCACGGTGCAGATGACGCCCAGTGCCACGCCCTTTGCCATGACAAGGCCGATATCGCGGCCCAGCGTCAGACGCATGGCGCACAGTGCAAGGAAGCCTGCAATGGTGGTCAGGCTGGAAGCGGAGATGGAGGTCATGGTCTTGCAGATAGCGCTGACCATGGCTTCCTCATTGGTGGAGCGCAGCTCCTTTTCTTCCTGATAGCGGTGCAGCAGGAAGATGGAGAAGTCCATCGTAACGCCCAACTGCAGCACGGTGGCCAGTGCCTCGGTGATGTAGCTGATCTGCCCCAGAAAGATGTTGGTGCCGAAGTTGTACGCGATGGGGAACAGCAGACCCAGCATGAACAGCAGCGGGGTGATGGTGCTTTCCAGTGAGAGGAACAGCACCAGCAGGCTGGCGCCCACGGCAATCAGAATGTACAGGGGCATTTCCTGATTGACCAGCGCCTTGGTGTCCTGCAGAATGACGCTCATGCCGCCGAAGAAGCAGTCCTTGCGCAGCAGCTTTTCGATCTGCGCAACGGCTTCCATGGTCTCGTCGCTGGCGCTGGGGGCGTCAAAGCGGACGATCAGCATGGTGGAATCGTTTTTGCCGAACATGAACTGCTGCACATCGGCAGGCAGCATGGCGGTGGGGATGTTGGGGTCGATCACATCGCTGAGCCAGAAGGTCTGGGTGACGCCGGGCACGGCTTCAATCTCCTTTTTCATAGCGATGAGTTCGTTGGTTGGCAGGCCCTCTACCGTGATCATACCGGTGGAGGCCAGATGGAAATCGTCCTCAAGGGCTACCTCGCCGATCATGGAGTCCAGATCCTGCGGCAGGTAGGTGAGGATGTCATAATTGATGCGGGTGGCAATGGCGCCGATCGCGGAAGGGATCAACAGCAGCACGGCCACTGTTAAGATCAGCTTGCGCAGCCGCACAATGCCCTGTGCGATCTTTTTCATGAGAACCCTCCAGAATAGAAAGTTGATTGGGAAAGCCCGCGAAACTGACTGCTGGTCATCTTCCGGGCAAACACTATTATATTCAGCCCGGACAGTGTGTCAAGCAGGAAAAGTGACTGAAAGTCAGTTTTTTTATCACCTGCAAAACATTGTATAATAAATCGGGCTTGCACAAACGGTCAAGGACTGCTAAACTAAGGTACGCAGACCGGACGCAGCACATACCTGCGTCCAAATTCAGAGAAAAGAGGAATCTACCCAGAGCATGAGCACCGTGGAAGGTAAAAAACGGGAAAAGCGCCGCGCCCTGCTGGATGCAGCCTACGAGCTGTTTCTGGAGCGGGGCACCGCCAAGACCAGCGTGGAGGATATCACCAGCCGGGCAAAGGTGGGCAAAGGCACGTTTTATCTGTATTTTCACGATAAGGGCGCGGTGATGCAGGCGCTGCTGGGGCGGGTGAGCTACCAGCGTCATCGACCATATCATCGAGGCTTTGCGGCAGGATGTACTGGTGCTGCGGTTTCTGGAGCGCAACTTCGTCTGGCCCGGGTTGGACCAAATCGAAGCCAGCAGGGAAGCTGAGCCCCTGATGCGCAAGCTGCTGGCCATCGTGCTTTCCAGCCCGGAGATGGCCGGCCGCACCGAGCGGGAGGTCTACCAGCGCATCACCGCCTTGGGCAGTATGTGTATGTCGGTGTGCTATTCCAGCATTCTGGAGGGCAAGCCGGACAACATCGACGCCATGAAGCCGGTGCTGTACGATATCATCCGCCGGGCACTTTCGCCGGAAAAGTAAAAAAGAACGCATAAAAAGCATAAAAGGTCTTGCTTTTTGCAAAGAGCTGTGGTAAACTATCCAAGTCGATATGACATGGACGGTTAGCTCAGCTGGTAGAGCACATGCTTGACGTGCATGGGGTCACAGGTTCGAGTCCTGTACCGTCCACCATACAGTTCGTACTCGAACCCGATTCTTTACGAGAAAGGGTTCGGGTACGTTTTTTGTTTATCGGAGGTTCTGCGGAAGGACTACTCGGAACGGTAAAACGAGCAAAGGCAGGGTATCACTATGATAGTGGTATCCTGCCTTTTGCTTTGCGGGATCAAGTTCGCTTTTGTGCGAACTTGATCGCCACCTATATGGCGCATTGAGGGCAATTGCTGCGTACGTGCGTACCGGGAGCCTGTACACCTCTGGCAAGGTGTAACACACTAGACTTTGTTCCAAAGTCCGTGTGCTAAGGGGGCAGGCTCCTTAGAATTCCTGTGGAGTGTGTACGCACGTACGCAGGAAAACGGCAAAATTTCACTATATCGGGGTGTTCTTTCATTGGAGAGTATGGTATACTCGGCTTAGTTCAACAAATCAAAATTTGACGAGGTGATTTACATGAAAAAGAGCGCATCAACATCCAGAAATGAGTTTTCCTTGGAACAATACCATTACTTGGTTACTGTATGGTTTATATTTCCTTGTAACAGTCGTGCTGCTTATTGCGCCTAAGATGAAGAAGTAAACAATTCCAGTTTGCCGTACTCGTTCCCAGCAGGGTTTGGGGCAGGCACGCCCCAACAAGAGCACTTCGGAAACTCACAAGAGGTGAAGAAGTGAAGTCCCGGATGGGCAGAAAATTTTCAAAAATTGAAAATTTGTGGCCACGGGACGATTCTTGCTCTCCCCTTTTTCGCTGCGTTTCGTAATTTTCACATTTCAATCTGCTCGCAGATTGTTGACAAGCTGCGCTTGACCCGATACTATAAAGGCAAGTCGAATACACGCCAAGGAGGTGCAACCATGACCGCCGTGATCTACGCCCGCTATTCATCTGACAGCCAGCGAGAAGCGTCCATTAGGACAACTGCGCGACTGCAAGGACTACGCCGAGAAGAACGGTATCACAGTGGTCGGCACCTACATCGACCGTGCCTACTCTGCCAAGACGGATGACCGTCCAGACTTCCAGAGGATGATCAAGGACAGCGCGAAGAAAATCTTCGATGTGGTTCTGGTCTGGAAACTCGACCGCTTTGCCCGGAATCGGTTCGATGCCGTGAACTACAAGTACCAGCTGGAAAAGAACGGTGTCCATCTGGTGTCTGCCATGGAACCCATCTCGCAGGGGCCTGAAGGCATTATGGTGGAGAGTATGCTGATTGGCATGGCGGAATACTATTCCGCCGAACTCGCCCTGAAAGTGGCGCGCGGTGAGCGCGAAAATGCCCTCCAGTGCAAGTACAACGGCGGTGTGGTGCCGCTGGGCTTCACCATCGGCAAGGAGGACAGGCTGTACCATATCGACCCGGAAACGGCTCCCATCGTGCAAGAGATCTTCACCCGGTATGCCGACGGCGAACCGGCTGAGAAGATTGCCGCCTCCCTGAACGAGCGCGGCCTGCGTACCCGCACCGGGAAGCCGTTCGTGAAGAACAGCTTCTTCCAGATCTTCCGCAACCGCCGCTACATCGGCGAATACCGCTACAAGGACATTGTGACGCCGGGCGGCATTCCGGCCATTGTTGACAAGGACTTGTTCGACCGGGTGCAGCAGCGTTTCGAGCAAAACAGGATCGCCCACGGTCGGCCTGCAAAAGAGGATGTGAGCTATCTGCTAACCACCAAGCTGTTCTGTGGCAAGTGCGGTACGCTCATGGGCGGCGAGAGCGGCACCAGCCACATGGGAAATACCTACTATTACTACAAGTGCGGCAATGCCAAACGCCACGGCAAGGCGCACTGCGACCTGAAAGCCATCCGCAAAGAGCCGCTGGAACGGTTCGTGGTGGAGACTGCCATCAAGGTGATTTTCAGCGATGAAATCATCGAACGGCTGATAGATTTAGTCATGGAAGCCCAGCAGAAGGAGAACACCCGGCTGCCTATTCTGAAAGACCAGCTCCGTGATACGGAGAAGCGGCTGGCAAACCTTCTGGAAGCTATTGAACAGGGCGTCCTGACCCCGACCACCAAGCAGCGGTTGGACGAGCTGGAAGCCCGGAAAGAAGCCCTGAACACCAGCATTCTGGAAGAAGAGCTGAAAAAGCCCGTCCTGACCCGTGAGTGGATTCGGTTCTGGCTTGAAAAATTCCGCAAGGGTGACGTGGGCAGCACGGAACACCAGCGGCAGATCATTGATACCTTTGTCAACTCGGTCTACGTCTTTGATGACCGGGTCGTACTCAATTTCAACTTCACGGATGATGCCAAAACGGTCACCCGTGAGGAAGTGTTGGGTTGCATATTGATAATGAAACGTGTAGGAGGCCCCCTTTTCAGTCGTTTGTAGCAAGTTTGTAGCAGATCTGTAGCAAAATTCGGAGAGGAACGGCAAAATGACCTCAGAAACCCGATTTTTGCAGATTTTTGGGCATAAAATTTTATCCTTGAATTTTGTGCAGAATGACGACGGTGCTTTTCATTCGGATTCTGATGCCGTACAATAAAAAGGAAAAGATCATGGATGAAAGGAGAAATCGCTGTGCGCTACACCATCCGGCATTTTGATTTGCCGCTGCTTACCTTTGAAGCAAACATGGACAGTGCAGATACTGGCCTCCATTTTATAAAGGTCTACGAAGAAAACCGTTCTTTTCTACCTTTGAATCTGACTGTATCAGAAGATGGTGTAGAACGCTGGCTGCGGCATCGCGCAATTCCGAAGAACCGAGCGTATGTAGACGCTCTGCTCTCTAAGGTGGGGCTTTCTTTGAATCGACCGCTTGGAATTATTGCAGCCAATACTTTCACTCAATGATTGCTTTTGGGTAGATGCAGAGGGCTCCGGTGACACCTTTGAAAAAGTAACTCTTTACGATAACCGATTCAGTCAGGTGCTGGCAGCAATCGCCTTTACAGGATATGGCAGCAGCATACGAACTTCGCTTGCGTCCTGCCCGGAGTTCTCGACCAACGGGATGCTGCCAAAATGCTGGCGCAGACAAAACGGAAAAATCTATCTTTATAAAGGTGGCACGTCAGGGTTCAGCAATTTTGGATTTGAACCGTACTCGGAACTGTATGTTTATCAAGTTGCACAGGTGATGGGCGTGAATGCGATTCGCTACACCCTGACAAAAGATCTGAAAAAGACGCTTTGTTCCAAGTGTGAGCTGTTCACCAGCAAAGAGCATTCTTATATTCCCATCGGGCAGCTTGTGTCCAAAGGTGGAATGAAAGCAATTTTTGCGTATTATCAGACGTTAGGTCAGACCTTTGTGGATGCGCTGGAAGATATGCTGGTCTTTGATGCGATCATCTGCAACACTGACCGCCACTATGGAAACTTTGGTGTGCTGGTAGATAATAAGACCAACACGATTGCGGCACCTGCACCGCTGTTTGACCACGGAAACTCGCTGTTCAGTCTGGGCGGAACGGATCTTTGGGACAACCAGAAAGCATTTGATGAATATGCCCGCACACTGCTTCCGCTTGCATACGATGATTTCTTTGCAGCTGCAAAGAGTGCAATGAAACCTCGTCACCGTACAATGCTCCATAAGCTGCTGGATTTCCATTTTGACCGCAGAGCGACACGTTATAATCTGCCGCCAAATCGCTTGAAGATGATTGAAAAAGAGGTACAGCGCAGAGCAAGAGTGCTTTTAGGGTAAAAAGTGGGGCGTTGGCATCGACCACAATGGCTACGCTAACCGGTATAAAATCGAATGCGACGGTTTGACCATTCTGGATTTGAACGCTCCCGGTTACACGATGCTGCAGTGGCTGACGATTCTTTGGAGAACCGCGAATTCGATACTTCTGCCCCGCTGGCCGCAGAAGCCAAAGAATACCTGATGAACACTTTTCACCTCGACTATAAGTCTGCTGATATCATCATTGGCTACAGGGCAGATGACAGCTATTTTTCCTTTGCATCCGATTTTATCAACGGTGCAATCTCTTACCGCCAGTTGTGCAATGCCATGCGCTTGGGCAAGCTGGGGCAGCAGTTCGTGCTGAAAAGCAAAGCGGCCTTTGAACAGCTGGAATTTCTCGGCTATGAGACCGCAGACTCTAAAGAATGGTATAAGAAAAAGGCCTTCCGTGACCAGACAGCCCGCCGCCAATATTTTGACGTGGAGCGCAACCGCCGTCAGAGGGGAGACCTTTATATTACCACGATTCTCGACGAGGAGATGAAGCCCAATGATCCACGCTTACGATAAAAGCTATCTTTCTGCTGCACAGAAAAATCTTGCCCGGATGTTGGATTATCTTGTCAACGATCTGCATTATCCGTTGGAGACGGCATGGCAGTGGTTTCTTATCAGTAAGATGGCTTTTCGGTTTGAACAGGGGGATTGTTCTGTGTTGGTGGGCTTGTCCGGTGTAGAACTTGCCCGCGCTGTACTGGAGCAGGCGGGCGAAGTCGTACCTATGCAGAAACCCTCGTATGCCTACGACCGCAGCCCGGAATACTGGACAGGCTGGGCTCTTGCCTATTACCAGTGGCTGACCAGTTTGTGCTTTGCGGAGATTGAACAGGCAGTGTCTATCACGAAAGTGCGGCTGCTGTATACGCCCTACCACGAGATGGATGTACGGCAGTTTGCAGACAAGATGAACGAGTTGTACCGTGCGGCAAAGCCGGAAACAAACCTGAAAGCCATGCGCACATTGGCCGGATTGAGCCAATCGGAACTGGCAGGACAGGCTGATGTGTCTGTGCGTACCATCCAGCAGTACGAACAGCGACAGAAGGACATCAACAAAGCACAAGCAGAAACGCTGCTTCGCCTTGCGTGCGCTGAATTGTAACGTGGAGGATCTGATGGAGAAAGTTCCACCGCTGAATTTTAAATAAGAATGAAGCGATGAGACCTGACACAGATTGTGCAAACAAAAAAGAAAGCTGCCATCCATGAGAGAAAGATTCTCACGGATCGGCAGCTTTTCTCTTTGAAGTTGTTATGCCTTCGTTGTGGTCAGAACTTCGTCATTGACCAGCTGATTGGCCTTATCAAATGCTTCGATCATCTGGGTCGCTTTCGGATGGAGATAGACTTCATCCAGCGTTTTGGATTTGGGCGTGTGCCCGACAGCGCGTTTCAGGATATCCTTGTTGACGCCTGCGCGGTCACAAAGGCTGGCGTAGGTATGGCGGGTGGTGTAGGGGCGTATAGGTGGCAAGCTTCCCGGCAAACTCCGGTTTGCGCTTACCATTTTCGTCGTAAGGATTCGGCTGGATGCCGATTTCCTCCAAGAAAGGATAGAATTTGCGGTTACGCCAGTTCTTCTCATTCCAGAAACCGCCTTTTCCATTGGGAAAGAGCGGACCATTTTCCACAGAGGTGGCATACGCATGTTCAAAAACCGGGATGCCAAAGTCGAGAATGGGAATGATGCGGTTGCGTCCGGCTTCGGTCTTGCAGCCGCCGATCAGATAAGCACCGGATTCCGTGCGGTGAAAATCTTCGTGTTTGAAGTGCAGCAGCTCATAGATACGCACTCCGCAGGCCAGAAGAGCAATTACCATCTGCCCGGTGGGCGTGTTCTTTTGGCTCAGGATCAGCGTCACCTGTTCGTCCGTGAAGATTTCGCGTTCCGGCGATTTACGCCCCTCAACTTTCAGGACAGATGCAAGGTTGGAATCCACGACACGCCAGCCAATGGCTGTGCGATACAGCTTGCTGATAAGAGTACGCTCTTTTTCCAACATGCTCTGAGACAGGCCATCATCGGCCATTTTATCAAGGATGTTTTGGAAGTCCTGTGCATAAAGGGCTGCAATTTTGTAATACCAAAGTGGTTTTAGGTATTTCCATGCCAGATCATACAGTTCACGGGCCTTATCAGAACGGCCTTTGTACTCACGAGATTCCAGAAAGATCTCGTGAATTTTTTTGCTAAGGTGGAATCTTGATATGGTGTAGCAGGGCGTTTCATCATTTCAGCACGAACCGCTTCGGCTTCTTCACGGGTGACATAAGTGCCGACAGTTTTTACAACTGTAATACCTGTGTGAGGGTCAGGGATTGGCATACGGAGCAGCCACGGTTTCCGGCGTGTTCCGGACATTCGTGTGATGCTGCCATTGCCAGACGAGGCTTTCAGCCGGGGCGATTCTCGTTTGGCTGGAACGGCAGGTGGAGCTACTGTACCGGGGGATGGCGCTGTGCCAACGGGATGACCGCAGGCAGAGCAGAATTTAGCAGTATCTGAGATTTGATGACCGCAATTTTCACAGAACATAGAATTGAACCTCCAATTGATCTAAATTTGCTTCAAAAAATGCCCTCGGCATCTAGGATACCGAGGGCGGATGGTCGAATTAGTTGCGGGTGCGGGAGAGCTGGTACTCCAGGCTCTGTTCAGCCGTGAGCCCCTTCTGGAGAAAGCGGATCACATTGGGGTAAAACACGTAGATACGTGATCCGTTCGGTACGTGACTTATGTAACCGGCGGCTACGAGATTGCGGAGACTGTGGTATGTTATATCATAACCTTCGCTCCGTGCACGACGTGCGGCACCTGTTAGTGTAAGAAAATCCTGCGGCTTATTAACCATAACTTTTCTCTCCTTTCGCAAAATAATGGAAAGCACAGGTGGCTTTTCAAAGTAAGAATATCTTTTCTCAGATATAGGACTCTTAAAGTGTGATTAAGGGTACCAGGGAAGATCTGGCATTTTTGAAAAATCATAACGCTCCAAAGAATGCAAATCGGGTTGTACTTCCTCATATTGGGCGTTTAAAGGGGGAACGACATAGCCGCAGTTAAAGAATAGGCTCTGGTCACGCAGCGTGATAGCACTACAATCGATGTATCCACAATCGCCGGAGTGGCAACATGGAGCCTCTGTAAAGATAAATTGGGGCGCCCATAGTTGAAAGCAGATCAGCGTACTCGGGAGAAACAGGGTTTTCAAAAAATCCATCTGGGATGTTCATGATAAATCCTCCTATTATTTAATGGACTGTGGTAGGTCAACATTCACCTGAATGCAATCAGTGCACGGGTGAGTCTCGTCTCCTATGTAAACGTATTCGGACAGTAGAAGACACTGGCCGGCTTTTTAATGTTTTGAGCAGTTCAGCTGTTTCGGCACGGTGCTGTGGGGGCGCCAACATCTCGGAACATGCCCGAAGTTCTGTGAGTGGTGGCTTAAAAAACAGCTTGGTTCCAGTTTGGCTCAACGCCAACTGCTCATCTGAGCTAAAGGCTTTCAGAGATTGCGAAATAAGTATGGAACCGATAGAAAACCGACGACCTTCTGTGATGATTTGATTCAAAACTGTGCCTCGACCAAGCTTTAGATTCTGCACTTCATCGACCATAATGATGATTGGAGTTTGCAGCGCACGGGCAGAACGGAACCAATCATATAGCAGAAGTTCTGCTAGGATAATTCGTATGCCAGCAGGATACCCGCTTAGATCAAAGACGTGAATATTCGGAGAAAGCGGGAGAGAAGTGCTGCCTGTTTTTGGAACTCGAATACGTTGTTCCGCAAAAGAGGTCTTAGACGATTGGCCAGTGTGCGGGCACTTGCCAAACCGGAGTTCTCAAGTTCCTCAAGAATACTGGGAAAAATTCGTAGAGATGTCTCTCTGCAATCTACACGGGATTTTATAGCATCGGTAAGAATTGCGGCCTGCGTAGGCCCCAACCGATAACCTTTACTGATGATCTCAGATAATCCATAAGCAGTGTCATATGAATCCTCTATACAGCCATCGTAAATTTTAGGGGTTATTAAGTCGCTTGCCACTGCTTTTCTATACAGATTATGTCGTATCACGAGCGATTCAAATTCTGGCGACAGAGCCTGGCAAATGTGTTCGGGAGACATTGTTTGGTTTATGTCTATGGCAAGTGCAGGAATACCTTGTTTAACATACTGGATAGCAAGACTTATACTAGCAGTACTTTTACCGCTTCCTGTTGCTCCTGTAATAAATACACTGGCGGGGTCAATACCGAAGCGAAACCGAAGATAGGTTTTGAATCTTTCGGAAACCTCCTCGTAGCTTCCGGGTGTAACTTTAATTTCAAAGTCTGGAATCAATGAAAAAATCTCCTTTTTATGTCAAATAGTTGTAATGTCACGACGACCATATCCATTCACAAAGCTGCGATTAATGGAGCGCAGCCGAACATTCTTTGGATGCCCGGTAGAGAGAGTCAATGTCTTTACAATGCTGTCAGAGAGGATGCCAGCTTCGCTTAACTGAGCCAGAACATCAGAGACAAGAAATTCCGACATATACTCTGAAACCAAGGACTTCACAAGATCAAGGGTGAGATAGAGCTTATACTCATCATATAACACCTCCATTTCCTTACAATAAGTTTCGTCTATATTACCGATGGCACGGAAGCGAATGCTTTGCTTTCTGGCAGCGGCGTAAAGCGCATCGCGGAAACGCTCTAACGCAGAAGCATCTGCCAGAGAGTCCCAATACTGAACATACTTCTCCAAAGTCTGTTTATATGTGTCTTGGAATTTTCTTTCACGCTGGTGAGTTGCGTCTGTACGAGAGAAAGTCCAACAGATGATTTCAGAGACGACACTCAAAACCGCTGCATCCTGACAGTAATCTGAACCTTTGAAGTTACTGCACGCTTCTTCGTATGCACGTTGAGTGCGTAAGTTAAACTCATCAGGGTTGTTTTCTGTCAAGGAAATTAAATCGTTCCAGTTTGCAGAGGCTGCATCAGTAGTGCTGCAAATCTCCGCTGGAATAATCGGGATACAGTTCTCGCGAATCTCTGGAGTCAGCTTTCTTGCCAAAACAATATAGATTGAACGACTTGCACTTCCTTTTACGGCTTCATCTGAGAGAAAGCCGTAATTCGTTGTTTTTTGGTGACGGGAAGAATTAGATCCGTCATGGATATAAACAAGCAGGTCATCGCGGTGATTGTATAGCTGCTTTTTTAGTTCCGAAAGTCGGCAATTAAGTGTAATTTCTGTTGTGACAGAGAAACTTTCAGAAATCATCGCATAAGGCTTGGTCGGTTGCATTGCTTCCCCAAAATGTGTTTTTAAGAGTGACAGTCCTACGATCAATGACATCATTCTCTGATTTTCCGATGCAAGACCGGCAGTAGGAAGAATGGGGCTATTCAATATCGACTCACACGTTGCTGACTCTTTGAAAGTCCATCGGGAATTGTTGAAGTTCCACCCTGGTATGGATAGAATGCATGAGTTGCGGCTGCTTAAGAGTTGTGCAATCAGCATGTAAAACAGCCGAGGGCCATCTTTTCCGAAGTGAAGTGTTCCACCACCTTTGTAAAAACTTTGAGCTAGAGTGTTCTTCCGAAATTTTTCGGCGGGAATACTGAAGCTGGCCCGCTTTCCATTTGGAAGACGGTACTGGACTTCAATGAGTGTGGAGCCGTCTCGTGGGTCAAACACATATCGAGCGGAGAATTCTGTGCAGTCCGATAGGGGCTTGGTGACCTCGTAGGGAGCACCGAAACCATTTTCTCTGACAAGGTAGTATCTCTCATCGGGAAACTTTACAAAATGCTCTGTTCTATAGGCACTAAACTCCCGCAGGTAAGCGCGATCAGCTACTTTGAAAATCGAATTTGCCCTCTGCTGCTGTAGAGATTGGTTTTTGGTTTTCAAAGCGGCATTTTCCTGCTGCAACGCCATGTTTTGAACCTGAAAATTACTACAGGTATTCCGTAGCATGGTTTCTGCCCATGGATCAACGAGTCGTTCATCTCCAAATGTGACGGCAGATTGTGGAACAAGGGGCGGCTGATAGCCGTTCATACCATACATCTCCGTTTCTATATGCTATTTTCAATGTGCGGATTTTGAGGTGTTTTTTCTGTCGAGGGGGAGAGCGGCTTGAAATCTATATGGTGTTAATCATGGTGATACCTCCTAGATCTGTTATGAGTTATGTACTGAGCAAGGCTTATTGGCCTTGCTCAACTCCCGGATCGCTTCCGGTGACAGTATGGTAGCACGTTTTGAGGAGAATAACAACCTTGAGTTTGAAGTTGTGCAGAATCGGCCGAAATACTATTGAAATCGTGCATAAATCATGATATAATATGAAATATAAGTTGAGTTTGTTTACACAAACTTATTACGAACAGGATTGAATAAATGGGGAGAATTATGATGAAGAAGGAACCGAGAAGTGATGAGCGGTTTGTGACAAGGTGTGCGATTGCAGACAATATCCTGCGATATAGCTTTCGACTGGACAGACCAGACCTGAGTAAGCGCCCCAAAAAAGGAAGATGCACTGATCGACTGGGCAGTAAAAGAAGCGTATGTTTGAGCCTTTAGTGGGAGATCGAATCGCAAAACCTTTTGGAGTAGGATGTCTGCCCCCTCTTTATGGAAAAGAAGCAGTACAAAACTTTTTAGGAGAAAATGCGATTGCGCAGCTCTACTGCCAGCTTCGAGAAATTATTGGGGAGGAAAACCCGGTCAGTGCGTATGAAGCAGTAAAGTATACTTATTTTGGCTCAAAAGAAAAATCCTCCGAAAAAGGCATAGTCACAGGAATGGATTATCTGATTCAAAATAATGTCTATACTTTTCAGACTGGCAGTATGGCTTTTAAACAAGAAATCCGAATTGGATACATTTGAGTTTCAAGATAAAGAGGAAGAGAAAAAATAAAGAAAAAATGTTCCGGTGCAAACAGTACCTTGAAATCGAGTTCTGAATCCGCAGATAAAAAATTATCTATTCTGCCACAATACAAAAGCTTCTTTGTAAGCGGAAAAAACTCCGGATTCAAATTAAGTGATCTGGATGTAGCGGCAATATTCAGAAGATATAATAAGGCGATGGCAGCACTTTATATCGTCAAGGATGCCTATGATGGATTGAGGCCGGAACCGGATAAACATCAGCTGACTATGCAAGAAATTCGGAAGCTGAAGAATCTATATAACAATCTTTGCACTTTGAACGATAATCCGAAACTGACAAATGCAGATCGTCTGTATATTACAATCCGCATAGAACAGGCACTCGGTATACAGTTGACGATGAGTTTGTGGGAAAATGTACAAAAACTCCATGAGGCCAGAAGAATCGAACTCGATGATGTGACATCCATAAAGCAGATGAGTACTTGTCATATGCTTGGCAACATCATAAATCGGGCGGCATTGGTCGATATGGCATTTAAGACATTGAATGAAATGCTTGACGGAATGCCTGCTGAAACATGGAGGACGGAAATCGAAAAAAAGCATAAAAGGAAATTGGGGAACAACACCCGAAATGGAAAATGAAAGTGAGATCATACGGAAATGGAAGAAAATTTATGAAGAAGGGATGGATTTCATGGCGAATTGGGTAGTGCCATTGTATAATACCTGCTTCTGCACGATTTTGGTCAAAGCGGTAAAAGCTGATTTGAATAAATCAAATAATTCGTCGGAAATCATTCAAACGACATTTGAGATTCTGGCGGATTATATTGATGAGGGCAAAATAAAGTTTGAACCTCATATATCAGAAAGTGTCTGCAATTCCGTAAAGAGAAAGCCGGATATGGTTCGCAAATTATCGGATTATATCATTGAAACCCTTACCCCTGTCGAGGAAATAGAGGCACCGATCACCTGTAATGAACTGGATCAGATGATACCCAAAAAAGGTGGATGGCCACTATCTGAATTATATAAAGACCCAATTTATGGATCGAAAGAATCCGGTTGCAGGAGAACCAAGGAAAAGTTGATACAAGATTTTCTGCAACTCTCAGGTGCTTATCCTACACTTCCCCAAAAATTCGGCTCAAAAAAGTTCAGGTGGAAGCTCGGCACCATTTTGGCGTGAATTATTGTAAAACCGTAGGATGAGATCATGAATAACGATGATAGAGGGCAATCACGCAAGTGGTTGCCCTTTCTTTTGTATCTGGTATGATTTGACATTCGGCAACAGTATAGTAACCCATCAAAGGAGGATTGGCCGTTATGTTTGATTATTACGACACCCTGATAACCCCGGAAGAAGTTGCTGATATGCTGAACTGCGGTATGAACACCACCTATAAGCTCTTGAAGACCGGGAAGATCAAAGCGATGCGAATTGGAAGAGTATGGAAAATTCCAAAGAGAGCAGTACAAGAATATATTGTGCAGGAAGCTCATATGACAGCTGCTGGATGGTAATACGAAAAATGCCCACATGGATAATGACTCCATGTGGGTTTTCTGTTGCTTGAAAATAATGATTGATAACAAGATGTACATACAAATAATCTTGATGTTCATGCTGAATAATGCGTGGAGAGGAAAGAAGGTGAAATTTAATCTTTATTAACACAGCTAACATTAAGATAAGCAATCAATAGTTAAATCATTGATTGCCCAAGAAAAGGATAAGATGTGTGTTGTACATACATTTTACCGTTCTTGCTAGAGGGGCCGCAGGCCCGTAAATATTTTGAAGAAAGGAATTGGTGATTATGAAAATAAATATAAGGCTGACTGAATCTGAGGCTGAGCTTTTAAAAAAAAAAAGAACAGACTGGCAAAAAACACAACTGAAATTTTTAAAAGTGCTATCTATTTTACAGGAGTTGACGAGACTTTTGTTGATAATTTGATTTCAAATATTGGAGTCCTTGCAAGCAATAATGATATAGAGGGTATTAAAGAGGAGGTTCAAAGGTATGTGGCATATAGAACTTGTCAAAAATAAATATGAATCATTAGAAGATTTATATAGTCTTCTTCAGTATGTTTTTAGGCTGAATAAAACGGCAGATGATAGCAGGAGAGCAAACATTATAACAATGATTTGACAGGATGTTTACCTGCTATGATTCCTGATATAAATAATCCGGATATGGTTTATCGGTTGATGCTTTTTATAATTCAAAGAAGGCACAAAGATACTCCACAACTGGTAAGGCATAGGATTGTTTCATTTCAGGCGAGTGATTGTATTTTACCGCAGGATTTGATTCCCTTGGCACAATCTATAGCAAGTTCCTATGTTGCTAAAGGCTTTATTGCTGCCTACGGAATTCATGCCGATACATATTGTGTGCATATTCATTTCGTTATTTGCACAGTGTCCTTTACAACACTAAACTTGTTCTATTCTGGTTATGTTGTAGAACGGAGAGAACTTGAGAAAATCATTCAAGAGTGGGTGTTTCATTTTGAAGAGAAACTTCAAAGAAATCCTAGGCTTCAACAAGACCGAGAAGCTGCATTATATGGAGATGATTGCATCAAATATGGCAATGCTCCTTTAACTGCAAAGGAGCAGATAAAGCAGAACAGAAGAATTAAAACAAAGTAATAGAGAGGAAGTTTACAATGGACAGATTTGACGAAAAAATCATCGGTTATGAATCTACAAAAAACATTCTACGTCAAATACTGGATGCCCTGAAAAGGCCAGAACTCTATAAAAGCAAAGGAGCTTCTATCCCCAGAGGACTTCTGATGGAATCAGCTCCCGGTCTTGGTAAGAGCCTACTAGCATCTGTCTTTATAAAAGAATCAGGCCGCAAGTCTTATGTCTTTCGGAAAACCAGTCAGGAGAACAGTTTTCTGGATGAATTGAGGGCTGCTTTCTTGGCCGCAAAAGAGACCGCACCTAGTATACTGCTCCTAGAGGATTTGAACCTCTATGTGGAATCCAACTCTCCCTATGCGCCAGAATGGGCTTGCTTACAAGCCTGTATTGACGATGCAAAGAGCACAGATCTTTTTGTGATCGCTACAACAAATGACACAAAATATATGCCTCCATCGCTGCTAAGACCCGGAAGATTCGACTACACGCTTTATCTTGACCCTCCAATGGGAAAGATTGCGGAGAGGATCGTCAGCTATTATCTCCGGGATAAGGATTTAGCAGAAGATGTTCTTATCTCGGATATTGTTAAAGCTATGCCCAAGGTGAGCTGTGCTACCCTTGAAACAGTAATGAACCTTGCTGCGCTGAATAGCACCTACCAAGGACACGAGCATATTTACAAAGATGATGTGACAGATGCGCTGCTTCAGGTGGTTTATAGGCTCTCCAAAACAGACAAGAGCCTTGATTTGACCGAATGCCAGAAGATTGCATTACATGAAGCAGCTCACGCAGTTGTAGGAGAGATTCTGAATCCTGACAGCATCGGCATCGTTACCATTCGTGGGAATCAGAGCTGCATTGGTGGCTTCGAGAATGGTTGTTCTACTTACTTGAAAAACGAAGAAGAACTTCTAAACGATATAACGAAGACTTTGGCAGGAAAAGCAGGTGTGTCTTTAATTTATGGAGTGATGGATGTAAATGCAAGTGGTGACATTCAGAATGCCAATCGGCTGCTTGATCTTTGGATGACATCCCTCGCAGGTGCTGGTTTCTCGGAGGTCGAATCGGCGAATAATAGAATGTCGGAGACAAGACTTTTCAGTAGCGAAGCTATAAGAGCAGCTAAGATGGAAGAGTTATACCGCAGAGCCTATAAGATTCTCTATGACAACAGAGATTTCCTGCTTGCTGTCCAGAAAGAGCTTCTGGAACATGAAACGCTGCTGAACAGTGATCTGGCAAAAATCTGGGAATCCTGTACCTAAACCCTATTATTCAAAGGATAAAGCGGTCAAGCTTTTTGAGGCTTGGCCGCTTTTATCTGGCAATATGCAGTTGAAACTCAGGGTTCTTCCTCTATATATAGGAAAGCACACAGCATTTTAGTGACTGCTTCTCTTTGAGCAGGAGAGAGTTTAGCCCAGAGATCAAGAAGCTTCTTTTGCTCCTTCGTCAGATAAACTGAGTCCTCCTCCTGAACTGAGAGAGGGTAATGCCGAAGCCTGCACAGATTTTCTCGATAGAAGCAACATTCGGCTGAAGATTTCTTCTTCTCCATGTTGAGATGGTGGATTGGGTCAGCCCGGAGTTTTCTGCAAGGGCATACTCGGACCAGCCACGGGAAAGGCGTTCCTGTTCAATGCGCCCTAAAATATCAAATGTAGGCTTCTCTCGTTCCATGGTTGACCTCCTTGTACAAATCGTAGTGATTACTTACGATTTTATTGTTCCAAGGCTTGACCGTTAATTGCATTAGTCGTATACTTTCAATAGTATATATCGTAGCAATCAAACCCTTTTTAGAAATCTCGCACAGATTTTAGAACCAAAAACTTTTTGATAGACAAAGAAGAAGATAGACAATGCCTGTCCACCACGGTTGCTATAATGGGGCTGAACCGAAGAGGAGGGCAAACCAATGACAGCAGACACCTTAAAAACGACCCGTGTTTTGGAACTTTATCAGGATTTTCTTTCTGGTAAGCTCATCAATAAGCAACAGGCCGCAGAGCAGTACCATGTGAATGTCCGTTCTATTCAGAGAGACATTGACAGCATCCGGGATTTTCTTTCGGAACAGTGTGCCAAAGGAAGGCATCGTACGGAAGATCGAGTACGACAAGAAAGAAAATGGCTACCGTCTGGTCACACAGGAGATCGAGCAGCTTTCCAAAGGTGAAGTGTTGGCCCTATGCAAGATTCTGCTGGAAAGCCGAGCTTTTACCAAAGAACAGGTCGAGAAGCAGTTGCAAATCATCCTGAACCTTTGTGTGTCTCAGAAAGAAAAAAAGCGACATTGAGTGGTTTATCAGCAATGAACTGTTCCACTATCACGACCCGGCTCATGCAACCGTTGACCCGGACAATCTGTGGATGGTGGCACAGGCCATCCGAAATCAGTCGGTGCTGGAAATTGAGGATCAGAAGCTGAAAGACAGTCAAATCGTAAAACGGATGGTTGAGCCGGTGGGATTGATGTCTCAGAGTATTATTTCTATCTCATGGCTGTTATCACAGACCACTCCACCAGAGAGGCTTTCCATAAAAAAAGAACGATCCTTATCCAACCATTTATCGGCTTGATCGGATACATTCCATCAAGGAAACCGGTGAAAAGTTCTCTGTTCCCTATAAAGACCGCTTCAAAGAGGGCGAGTATAAGAACCGCACTCAGTTCATGTTCGGCGGAGAGCCGCAGAAGATCAGCTTCAACTACTATGGCCCATCGGTGGAAGCTGTTCTGGACAAGTTCCCCGATGGCAAAAGTCGTAGATGAAAAAGAGGGACGTTTGCTCCATTGAAGCAGAAGTCTTTGGAACAGGCGTGAAAATGTGGCTGCTCAGTCAAGGTAGCAAAGTCAAGGTGACTGCACCGGAAATGCTGGTGCAGGAGATGAAGCAGGAAATCGAACGTATGAACGGCCAATACTAAGGAGGTTGTTTTATGAAGATGGTTGCAAACGAGACTGAACTGCGCAATGCTCTGAAAGAAAGGGCACCGGAAATCACGATTGTAACATCGTACGCGGATACGGTAAAGAAAAAATATGGATTGGATTTGAAAGCAAATCCACTTGGAAAGATGCTTATAACGGGTTTTGGGCCAGTTGTGAATCACTTTATGAACCCGATAGGCGAAGAACTGTCTTGGTATAAAATTCAATTTTACACGCCGGGAAAGCTTGTAATTGAACGAGAAAAATAACGTAAAGGAGCCTCGATATGGATTTCAAATCATTACGGAGTGATAAGCTCAAACTTACGCAGGAGGAATTTGCAAATCTCTACGGAATCAGTATTCAGGAAGTTCAGGAACTCGATAAGACCGGGAAACCTGATATGGACTTGATTGTCAAAATAGCAACCAAGTCTGGGTTGGACTTCAATACGATCCTTTCTTATGAAAAGCCGCGGGTCAAACCTATCAGTGCAAAAGATACTTGGGAGAAAACGAACTTTACCAAAAAAAGAGTTTGTCAGGCTATCTTAATTCTGCGCTGGAACAGATGGATATTCCCGATGATATGCAAAAAAATTACATAGACGACCTTGAAATCGGCATCATGTCGAAGTTCGTTAAACCTACTGTGGCTATCGTGGGCCGCTCGGACACCGGGAAAAGCACTCTCATCAATTCACTGATTGGTGCTGAAAAAATGCCAGCGAAATGGACACCGACTACTTCAACGGCAGTTTATGTAAAGCACATTAAAGATCGTCCTGCGTTCATCCATGATGAAGCATGGATTTTCAAAAGAGAATGCGGCAACGAGAAATTTTGGAATTCTAAACGACTTTATGATGAAAAATACTGCGAAAAGTGGAAGGTTGCCGGAGGAGATTTAAGCCTTCTGGAAACCTATTCTACTCGCCAAGGCGGTGGATTAAAGACGGAGGCTGGTTCCGCAGTTGTTTTCGTTGATGCTCCGATTCTTTTGAACTGTGATATTATCGACTTGCCGGGCTATGGAACGGAAACTGCAAGTGATGATGTTATTACGGCAAAGACTGCGGCACACGCAGATGTTTTGATTTACTTATCGCTGGCAAGTGGTTTCTTGAGAATTGAAGATATTGAATATCTGAAGAACAATGTCCGTACGCTCCCTGTTTTAGAGAAAAAAAAGGCGAAAATGGTCTTAAACCGTTGGCAAACCTGTTTGTTGTAGCTTCTCATGCAGATTCTGTTGATAATGGCAATGAAATTTCTCTTGCCAATATTTTGAAGAGTGGCTGTGAGCGATATATGTCTACGCTGTCGGACAGCTATTGGAAAAGCCGTGCAGAAGAATCTGGCTATGACTATTCTCCCGCTGTAATTCAGAGCCGCTTCTTTACTTATACAACTGATATTCCTGCGCTCTGCGAAAAATTTAGAAATAACCTAGAAGCTGTTCTGGAGACAATTCCCGAAATCGTTGATACGGAATGCAAAGAATCGGTTCGGGCGTATGTTGCCAGAAAAGAGCCGAATTTGGAAGCTGAAATCCAAAAGTACGAGGCACTTGTCGAAGATCGGCAGAAATACGTTGAGCTTTTGAAAGATATTCAGGATTCTGATTTGGAACGAACTGCTGAGAACGATAACAAAAAGCGTGAAATCAAAGATTTGATTCATTCTCTCAGCGGGGAATCTCTGAATGAATGCACAAAGTATTGCACATCGGTGCTGACCGTTGATGAGATTACACGAAGAATCAAATCCAAGGGTATCAAAAATAAAAAAGAGGACATTCAGCAATTTGCAAGCCAGTTGCAGGATGAAATGCAAAGTAAATGTTCCGATTTGCTGAAAGAGAGATCGGAACAGTTGTCTGTGAAAGTCAAAGAATATGTGAGCGATTATCAGGAGGGTGTTCAGGCTTCGTTTCAAGAAGCAAATCTTAATGCAGACTTTGATGCTGGTTATGCGTTTGCATCTTCACTTGCTAAAATCGGAATTATCGGAGGACTGGGAGCTTTTTCTAGCTGCTGATGCAGCATTTGCTTTTGGAAGCTGGGCTTTCCTCTTTGGCATAGGTGGTCAGATTGCGCTGTTTGCCAATTTCCTTGGCCCGATTGGTATTGTGGCAGGTGCGCTGATTAGTGCCGGACTGGGCATTATGAAACTTTTTGGCGGCGGCTGGGAAAAGAGTGTCGCTAAAAAGCTGGTGAATGCTTATGAAGAAAAAGGTGTTACTGACCAGTACAGAAAAGCCATCAATGAATATTGGGCGCAGACGGAAACTGCATTTGACCAAGCAGCCGAGCAACTCGATCAGGCGTGGACTGCTTATGTGGAACGGTTGCAGACAACTGTCGATAGTTATGATATTGAGCAAATTGAAACTTCGCTTACTGCGGCGAAAGGTATTCAGAATTTTTTCGAGCATATCCCATTGTAAGGAAATGGTTTCGTGACCTCTACAACTGGGATTTGGAATGAAAGGAAATTGCTATGAATCCGATGTTCAATGAATACAAGGATGCCGGTAAAATTCAGGAAGCATTGCTGATTGGACGCAACATGGTGAATAAAGCTCCGGGAGACTCGGAGTGCGTAAATGCCTATTTGGATTTCCTGCTGATGCTGGCTGAAATTGCCTCGTACCGATGAACGTAAGAGTTTTGCAGACCAAGCAAATCTTGTTCTCTCTTTTTATGAAGAAAATGCAGATCTTACGGATGACATCATCAACGACATTCATGTGTACCATAATCGACTTGGTGCAGTAGTTACGGACATTGCACAGCTCGAACAGGAAGAATACGAAAAACAGAAAAGAGCAATCGAGGCCACCAACACCACGCAAATCAAAAAGCTCTATACCATAAAGCAGAAGTTGGAAAATGCCAAGACCCATGCAGAGTTTGACAAGCTCTTGCAGGAAATTAGTGCTGTGGATGCTGAAATTGACCATGATAACTTAACGTCAGAGCAGAAAACACATTATGACCAGTTGAACAAGAGCTGCACTGATACCATCAGTGCCAAGATGCGCCAGTTGGAGTACAAAGATAATATCGACTACAACAAAAAGGCTGTTAATGCATACAACTCTGCTTTTACAAGTTTCAAGAATAATGAATCGCGGTATAAAGATAAGAGCCAGCTTTTGGGCCTTGTTTCCACGACGCTGTTTGCATATGATGCAGGACGGTTATTTAATGAAACCCTGATTTTCTATAATCATGTCTATTCCTATATCTTTAGCAAGCTAGATGATAACGGAAAACTAGAGCTAACAAGGTATTCGATTGAGTGTGAACGAAAGCTGAGGTGAAACTTATGCTGACAGCACTAAGGAACAATAAAAGTTTGACATTCTATCAAACCACAGAATTCAGACCAAAGTTCAGCGTGGATTCTTCTTATACAGGCGGAATAACAGCAACAGCTATCTCATCTACTGCATACACCACTGCTACGGTTACAACGCAGTTCAATAATCAACTGAATGCTTTTTTAGATGCTTTCCATGCCGAAAGAGAAAGAATCGCAAATAAAGTAGCAGAAGGATTAGCAAAAGATTCAGAATATACAGGTGCAAGAAATGATGCAGTTAAGCTTGCGTGGGATTATGAAAAAGCCGATGTCGAAATGGGTGGTCGAGGTTCATCTGATTGGGATGATGCTCAATGTCAGGAAATAAAAGAAACCGGAAAAGTTAGAGGTGCTGAAGGCCATCACCAAAAAAGAATGTAGCAGATCATCCCGAAGATCAGGGAGATCCCGACAATATAAAATTTTATAAATCGAGAAAAGAACATCTTGAAAAAAAAGGGCATAACGGTGACTTTCACAATTCAAGCGATGCACCTAAAATTGACAAAGACAAAATGCTTAAGAAAACAAATAGCAAGAGAGTCTTTAGAAATGAAATAAAGGGCATTGGGATAGCTGCTGCAATAGGTATTGGTGTTGGTTTTACTATTGGCTTTGCAGTTTCGTTGGCGCAAACGGGTGTTACCCCTGATTCCATTAAGTATGCTTTAATCAATGGCGGTAAGTCTGGACTTTCATCGGGTATTCAATCCACCATTGGATACGGGATAGGAAGAACCGTAGGACAACTAGCATCTCAAGCATTGACGGGAGTTTTCTCCAATGTAGGACTTGAAATTACGGAAAATATAGCTAAAATGTGTAATATGGGTGCTGTTGGAGCTATAACAATAGGTGTCTTTTCAACCGTACAGTTTGTAAAGCTGGTTTGCAAGGGTGAATCGTTGAAAACAGCGGCTATCCAAGTTGGCAAGCAGGCGTTGTTCTCGCTTTCACTACTAGTGGTATCCATTACTGCACAAGGTATTTTTGGCGGCCCAAGTGGAATCATTGTGTCTGTCGGAGTTGGAATCATCTTCGTAACCTACACGATAGCTGATACTGTTCATCAGCGGAATTATTCGGAAAAACTTCGTGTTTATATGATTGAAAAATGCAAACCGATATTTGCTTAGGAGGTCCTTATGTTGATAGATGACTTTGTCAGAAGTGCCATTAAGCAAGATAAGCGGAACGTTTTTGAAAAAACAAAGCTGCTTTCCACTTGCCCAGAGGTTTTGAAAGAATTTTATCAACAAGCGAACCCTGTGGATGTTGAAGTGACCATGGATGGTAATGCGGTGAGATTCGTTCCGGCAGATGAGTTGGAAACAATTCAATCCGATTATTCTATGGGCAAAGAGCGATTCGTTTTTGCGACTTGCAATGGAGATCCAATATATGTATACGATAAAAAGATATATACCTGTTGTCATGGGACACGCAAAATAAAAAGATGAACTGATGGCAGAGAATTTCGCAGCGTTCTTGGATTTAATTGATTAACGGTTCTTCGAGTAGAAGTAAAAAAATAAAATGTGCAGGGTAGCAGCAACGCCGCCCTGCACATTTTTGTTAAGTAAAGGACTTGAGCACTTCTTTCAGTGCTTCACGCTGTTCAGGGGTCAGACGGGCCAGAAGTTCTAAAAACTCCTGCTGTTCCTCCAAAGTAAGCCTGTTCTCCGGCTCAGAATGATTTTGGCGGTTCATAAAAGATACTTGCTCCTTTCGGCAAATCCTGTTCAGCCATCAGTTCAGCTCGAATCTGACGCTTATATTTATAAGGTGTTCCGGGCAAGACCGGTGAGCTTCATGCACTCGGCATCGTCAAGTGTGCCGCCAAAGGTCTTGCAATGGGTACGGATGATCTGTTTGGCTTCTCTGGCTTTCTTTGTTTCAAAGCCGACACCCTTTTTGCGACCAACCTGCTTGCCGTTCAGCCGGGCGGTCAAAAGGCCCTCACGGGTGCGCTGGTGCAGATCGGCAACTTCTTTTTCGGACTGCTCAAAGACCAGTTTGATCTGCTCCTTTGCCAAGGCCATCAGATACTCGTTGATGCCCTTCAAGATGAAGTCCACATTTGTCCCTGTCATGGCAATGCTGCCGGACAAGCCTTTTTGTAGGTTTCGGTGTCGATGTGGTGCTCTTTCAAAAACACCAGCCGGATGCCTTTGTGGTAAAGGTCTTCGTACAGAGCAAAACCTTCTTCTGCATTTCTGGACATCCGAGATACTGAATCGAATACCACCGTATCCCCAGATTTCAGAATCCGATAGAGCTTCAGCCATTCCGGGCGAAAGATGGATGTGCCGGTGTAGGCTTCCTGCACGATATGGGCAGTCGGGTACTCGGCCTTGATGTTGCGGATCTGACGGTCAATGCTCTGCTTTGCCGTAGAGATTCGGCAATAGCCATAGATGTTCATGCGTCTCCTTTCTGGCTCAAAGATAACGAGCGACATTTTTAAGACTGTATTTTGCAGCTCGAAATAGCCTGAAAACGGCTGATTTTGATACAAAACTGTCCATACGGCATCTTTAAGACAGTTTTTGGTGGCCGTAGACAGCCATAAAAGTGGAAATGGTGGTACACGGCTCATGGTCGGCGGTGCCCTCGCCCTCCAAGGGAAAATAATCCCAGTCGGTGTCCTCGTCAATATATCGCCGCCCATCATCCGGCAGTTCCAGCGGTTCCGCAAGAATAATGGTGCCCCAGTGGTTGACCATCACAAAGGGTGCGATTTCGCAAGGGATGCCCCGGCACTCATCATCATGCCGGACATCGTAGGCGTACAGACCATCCGGAATGGTATCTCTCTTGATGCGGATGCTGGTGAACAGCGCAGGCTTTCCGCAAACCGTGATTTCTTCGTAACGTTCGGTCATTGCATTAAAGGTCATAATCTGTCCTCCTTAGATTTCAATGATAAAAGCTCTGAATTTCTCTTTGTAGAAATCCATTGTACTCTGCGGCAGGGAAGTCAGATTCCCTTCGTTGTCACATCCGGCCAGAAATCCCGGCCCAGCAAGAACATCGGCTCAATCCCATAGCGGACGATTGAGCGGCAGGCCAAGCAGCTTGCCTTCGTCATTGCAGACCAGTGTGACCTCTGAACCGGTATCACTCAATGTGATGCATTCGATCAGCCCGCCTACAAATTTCTGCATGGCTTCAAGGGTGTTGTCCAGCTCAATCTCCTTTGGCAGCTCCATTGGCAGGAGCGCAAGGCCTTTGATTTTTTGCTCTTTCATTGTGTGCCCCGTGGACAGTAAAGGGAGAGCATCCGAAGACACTCTCCCAGTTGTACATATAATTTTTTGCTTAGCTGATGCCAAACTCTTTCATCAGCCGAGCACGGTACTCCTTATCTTCAGAAGCCCGCTTTGCATCTTCAATACGGTTCTGATCGAACAGCTTCTTCATCAGCAAAGCCAGCGTATCTTCCCCTTCGGCTTTTCCCTTTGCAATGCCACGGTTTTCCACTTTATCAAGCACATCGCACATATTGTGTGGGCCCCCTTTCTGGCCATCGGTATTTGTATTGTACGCTTCCTCAAACCGATTATCATTCGTCATAATACTCAGCAGTTGAAGCGTTTCCTGCACATGGGTCAAATCCTGCGAACTCGGAATGTAGTCGCCGTTTTCCCGCTTCTGCACGAAGTAGTCTGCAACAACCTTATAATCGCTCTGGAAAAGCTCTACCTGCTCATGGGTCAGATATGCAATCTGGAACAGGTTGATTTTATAGTCGTTGACATACGGCTCAAATTCTTTGGGAATGTTCAGCCGCTCTTTCAGGGAAAGCGGCCCATTCTACGGTTTATCGTGGCCGAAGTAAAGCACCAGCGTTACAACCGGATAGAGATTTTCGCTGTCGTTGAGCAGTTGCGCCCGGTACTCTGCGCCATCGTAACCCATGACACGGAGCGGCATATTGGGGTCCGATGCAGTCTGGTTCTCAAAACCGATACAGGCTACACGGATATTTCCGTTCTTCCAGCGTTTGGCAACATCTCGCTCAATCTCACGAATCCTGCCATCTGCCTTGTAGTAGGAGCGTGGAGCCTGATCTTCCAGTTCATCCGCAGACAGAACTTGCTTGCCGTTGAACAGAAGCACGTTCACAATGTCCGAAAAGACATCGTTATAGGATTCCAGAATTTTTTCAGATGTATCCTTTTGCGCCATCCCATCACCTTCTTTTCTCTTGTTATTATAGTAGCATACAGATGTGAAATTTACAAGCAATATAACGATCTCATAACAAAAAGGAGAGTCCGAAGACTCTCCCAGATAGTGTTTATTTTTTTTCTTACCATGCAGCGTTTTTTGAAGAATGCTGCCGTAGCAGAGGATGTCATCATAGTCATCCCGGAAGTCTGCTGCATACATCCGGTCATTGATTTGCTGAATGGCAGTATCACAGGCATCTGGCAGAGCATCCAGAGTTTTGGCATACTTGGCTTCAAAAATTGCCACGCGGCCATTGCGGATATCCTTTACAATAACATCGCTGCGCCCCTCGCCATGCTCTTTGTTGGATTCTACCACATAGCCAGCACCAGTAAAGATGCCTGCAAGGAAAGCGTGGTAAAAATCCTCCCGATAGTCATGGTAGCTGATGGTCATACGCAGCAGCTTGGTCATTTCTTTTGTCAGAGCTTCGCTGTTTCCGCTCCAGACTGCATCAAACAACGGGCTGCGGTTCCACGCCTTTGCACTGTCGTCAAACCATTTGCTTACAGTGGTTTCAAAAATTTCCTGAATCTCTGCATTGGGAATCATCAGCGCAGAGCAGCCATCCGGCAGCGAATCCGTCAAATCTTTATCCCGCACCTTGGTCAGATAGCCTGTCAGATACAGCACACTCCAAAGATTTTTCCTCAGAGGAGTGCAGATAATCGTAGGTCAGGTTTTCTTCAATATGCTGAACAATAGAGCCGCCAGCCATCAGAGTTTCAAGCTTTGTGGTGATATTGTCGCCTGCATAAGTCGATAAAAAAGAACGGATGATGGCGTTATCACTGGTGTTTTTCCAATAGCTTTTCGGCTTCTGTGCTACACCATACTGGAAATCTCGCAGATAACTGATCACATCCCACGGACAATAAATGTCTGCATCGCCAAAATGATAACCGTCGTACCATGTCTTGATTTCAGCAGACTGCGATTCAAGACCAGCATCTTTCAGCATTTGATCTACATCTGCCTGTGTGAAACCCAAAGGATTCGCTCAACCGGGGAGAAAGAATCGTATCCGAAACAAAATTGTTCGTCCCGGTAAAAATGCTTTCTTTGCAATTTTCAGGCAGCCGGTAATAACAGCAAAGTCAAGCGAAGTATGAGCGTGGTGCTCATCATAGCCCGCATCACGTCCAGCATCTGCGAATAATATCCGTTGCTGCTGGCTTTTGCAATGGGAACATCATACTCATCCAGAATGACGACCGCCGATTTTTTGAAGTGGATTTCCAGCATCCGGGTCAATAGCAAAAAGCAGCTTTTGGTTTCATCTATGGATGCAGTGCGTCCCAGAATTCGCTTAAAGATGCCTTTGTCATCGTCAGAAATAGCAGCGTCATCCAAAAGAAACTGATAATCCTGAAATGCAAATGCCAGCTTCATGCACAGCATTCCATAGGCGCTTTCAAAGGTCAGACCGTCCGTATCCTTGAAAGAGAAAAATACCACAGGACACTGGTTCATCCATTTTTTGCAAAGTTCTGTATTTTTGGAAATCGCCAATCCCTCAAACATCTGCTTGCTGTCTTTGCGGATGTCCAGAAAATTTGCGAGAGTGCTCATACCAAGGGATTTTCCGAAACGGCGAGGACGAGTAATCAATGTTACTTCAGCGATACCACCGCTAAGAAGTTCAGAAATCAGATTGGTCTTGTCGATATAATAATACCCGCCTTCTCGAATCTTTTCAAAATTCGAGATTCCAACAGGAAACATTAAATCTTTCATGCAATGCTCCTTTCCGCTCACAGAGGAGAGCTTTCAGAACTCACTACTGTAAGTGTACCATGAAATATAGAATCATACAAGAATCAAGTGACATCGAAATAGAGCAGTTTTATTATGCTACGTTCAATCTGGTTGCCTTATAGCAGTCAGCGCACATCCCCTCATGGGTGGCTGCAAACTCTGCCGCCTGCATGATAGAACCGTCCTTCAGCTTGACCCCCTCTTGATGGGCTGGTTGCAGCGGGCGCAGATGCAGGGCACAGGCGGCTGTTCCTGCTTCTGGCTGGTGGATTTCGGTTTCGGCTGCTTTTGCGGTTCTGCCTCCGGCTGCGGTGCAGCATCTTCCGGCAAATCCTCTCCGGCATCAACGTACAGGCCCAGCCCAAACATAGGGAGGTTCTTCACTAAGCACCGCATGATAGCCTTGTTCACATCGAACATAGAGGCTGCTTCTACGGTGCGCTCTTCCATGCCGACCTTTTCACGGCGGCGGGTCTGAGGATTGTAGTCCCATTTCGGGGTGGAGTAGGTGTAAGGCACAGCTTTCATGGCTTTGTTTGCGCCATCCAGTACAGGCAGCCACATTTCATGCGAAACGCCCTCAATCGTGACCGAGGTATACACCATGAAGCCGGTTATGGGGTCATAAACATAGGGCAGACCGTTGAATTTCCTGACCTCATAGCTGGCAGCGGGATACAGCTTCTTCACCTCTGCCCAAGCAGACGCCCAGCTCACATACTTCAGCTCGGTATTGCCGGACTTTTTGACTTCCAGATGATCTTTGAAGTCAATAGCAAATAATTTTACGAATGGATTTTCCATGATAGCATCCTTTCTGATAAAAACCCGGCGCAACAAATGAATTGCTGCGCCGGGTTTTGTATTGCTGTACTAAACAAAGTTAGAGAAACGGGCAATTTTGTATTGCCGTACTAAACAAAATTGGAAAAACAGGCAATTTTGTATGCCAGCAGACATACAAAAATCATGCTGCATGGATAATGGTAAACCTGCGGCTGCTCACATTCTTGCTGTACCGATTGAAAATATCGGGCTGTTCTTTCTTCAAACGCTGGGAATCCACACGCTTGCTTTCGGAGGATACCCACGATACCTTATAACCCGGTGCTGTGCCATAAGCGGCATCCTGCATTTGCAGCTTGACCTGTTGCTCGATAGCCGTTTTCTCCTGTTCCATCTGCTCGATTTGATTAGAAAGCTCCTGCCGCTTGTCCAACAGATTACGGATGGGATTTAGATCGGCAGTTTTGTTTCGATCATCTGCAGAGTATAGCTGATTGATCTGCTGTGTATCCCCCTCGCTTCCGGTAGGTACAGGTGGAATTTCGGGCATTACGTTGTATTTCCAGAAGTGCTCTTCCTTTGCAATGAGGTTGTTCAGAACTTCTTTGTCGGTTGTGATCTTGTGAATCACCAGTTCTTTCCCGAAAATCAGAGCAGCAATGTACCAGCAGTCAAAACCGCTGACAGCCAGATAGTGATTGACCTGAGCCATGTAATGTGCAGGGATTTTTCCATCAGCCCACTTGTCCGCAGAAAACGGCGAAACCGTTTTGCACTCTAATCCAGCTTTTTGCCCAACGATCAGGCGGTCAAAATCTGCCAGAAGCAGCGGATGTTCCTCGCTCTGGTAAATGGCATTTGCACGGCGTACCTTCAGACCGGTTGCTTCGGTGAAGCGTTGCGCGACATAATCTTCCAGATCGCGTCCCTGGCGCATAGCCTCATTATCGATGTTCTCAATAGTTTCGCTGTTTTTGTCGCAGTAAACCTGAAAAGCAGAACGATAGGGATTTACACCCAGAATGGCACCTGCATCGGTGCCGGTAATACCGCACTTGCGGTAGCGGAGCCAAGATAAAATAGAAATGAGGGGCGATAGAGCGGAAATGTCAGATTTTCCACTCTATCTGAACACGGTCGCTGGTGGCCTTGATTGTAGAGATCAAACCATCGGCGGCTTTTCTTTTGTCGTCAAAATCTATGCTCTCCCAGTTGTCGAGATAATAGGATAACTTCTTTATCTGCTGGGGCGATATGGTTTCAACGCTCAATTCGGCGATTGCCTTTGAAATGGTCTGGCGTCGGGTGTCCAGTTCTTCAATTTTTTTGTTGGCGTAGGCAAGCAAGGTCGCATTGGCTCCGGTCAGTGTGTCCAGCAGCTTTTCAATTTCTGCCTCCACCTGTGCCAGCTCTACTTGATAGGCTGTCAGCTTCGGATTGACCTTTTCCTCTTTGCCGTGGAGTATCTGAAAATCTTTGAACTTCTCCTGCATGGCCGAGAAAATGAATTGCTCAAATTCTTCTTTGCGAATTTTCCCGCAGCCTGGACAGCCTTTGTTTTCCGTCCGTTTGGTACAGCGGAAATATCCGGTGCTGTTTGGTACATGGGTGGCTTTCAGAGCATACCCACAATGACCGCATTTGATTTTTCCGGCCAGCCAAGTATTTTTCGGTTTCCGTCCCTGCTGGAAGGTGGTATTTGCCATAAGTTTTTTCCGGCATTTCAGCCATGTGTCAGAGGAAATGAGTGCTTCGTGGGGAGCGATAACAAGTATCTGGTCTTTTAAGCACCTGTCCTTGTCCTCTTTCACATCCCGCCCCTGATAGAGATAGCAGCCGTTTGTTCCAGCAAAGTCAGAAGCGTCATTCACAATCGCTGCACCCTGGCTCTTGAAAAATTCGTACAGTTCCAAATCGGCCTGTGCGTAAACGGGGTTTCTTAAAAGCTGGGAAAGAAATGTACGGAACATGGATTTGCCATAAATTTTTATGTCATGTTCCTCGAAGTATCGGGTAATATCTCCGAAGGAGGTTTCCGGTTCAGCGTACATTTCAAACATCAGCCGAACATGGTCGGCGGCTACGGGGTCGGCAACCATTTTCTTTGTGCGGATACCCTCTACCACAGTAGGCTCTAACTGATAACCGTATGGCGCCTGCCCGCTCATGTGAAAGCCTTTCAGGCACCGGGAATAGTAGGCGTCTGTGACACGCTTCTGAATTGTCTCACGTTCAAGCTGGGCGAATACAATGCAGATATTCAGCATGGCCCGGCCCATCGGGGTCGAAGTATCAAACTTTTCCGTGGAGGATACAAACTCCACATCGTACTCTTGAAACAGCTCCATCATCGTTGCAAAGTCCAGAATAGAGCGGCTTATACGGTCCAGCTTGTACACGATGACCCGCCGAACCTTTCCCTTGCGGATCTCGCCCAGCAGCTTTTGAAACTCCGGTCTGTCCGTATTCTTACCGGAATACCCTTTGTCCTTGAATACCCGGCAGCTCCCGCCTTTCAATTCATACTTGCAAAAGTCGATCTGACTTTCAATGCTGATACTGTCCTTGCGGTCTACTGACTGTCTTGCGTAAATACAATCTTCTCTGATAAATTCCATATTGGGCTCCTTTCCTTGTTGGAATGGAGCTACCAACCTTACAACTATATTATACCATCAGCAGCCCCGGACAACAATGTTGCGAATGATTAGGGAAATCTGTCCCCATATTTACTGAACACCTCGTAAAGACAACGCTCAATTTCTTTTTTGCGCTGTTCTTTCTCCTTCGGGGGAAGTACCGGCGTGAGGCTTTCCAGCACAATGATCTTCCCCTTGAAATGCGACAGACTTTGTTTCTCGTTCATAAGTGACAGCTTGCGTCATTGAAAACCTCCTTTGCGAAAGTGCGTGTATATGCCAGCCTTTCCCACTTGTCCCGTGGGGAAATGTCAAAAGACGGCACCCAGCAGGTGCCGCCCTTTGAGCTTTCTCCACTTCGGGTCAATGTGGCCCGAGGTCAGTAAGGACTGGAAAGGTACTTTTCTTTGGCGTCCTCCACGCTGTTGAGGTCGAATACTTCATAAAGCTGCCCCACAACACGCCGTATATCCTTCTTTGAAAATCCGCAGTCCTCCATTGCCATAATGACATAACCACGGCAGGCGTCATTGCTCCATTCGTCCGGTTCCAAGCCGGGGATCATTCCAAACGCATTTCCCATAAAGTGCTCCTTTTTTGAAAAGATGGGGAGCCACGCCGGATTGGTTGGCCTATCATCAGACAGCATTGCCGGGGGCTCCCCATAGGTTTTCACTTCATTTCAGACACACCGGACGGGCATAGGCTTCATGCCCCATAGTATTTCAACTCTCCCCATTCTGATGGCAAGGCGTTCTCATTGCCTGCGACGGCTCACGGCTTGCAAGGCCGCTTCAACGCTCGGACTGTGACTAAACGCAAGTATCCGGGTTCTGCGCCTGTTCCGGTGGAGCCAGCCTTGCCCCACCTATGGCATGGACCTGTTCGCTCGCTCAGTTTTACAAAGACTGTATTCTCTGAAATCCGAGGTCATGGCGGGTCTGTCACACAGCGCGTTCCCCTTCGTATCCGGGTGTCTTTTTATTCAATTTTCAATCTGCATGAGGCTTGTCTGAACCTCGGGCCATTGTGACCCGAAGTGTTTTGCCTCTCATAAGCCATTTCATTTTCCGGCCTAAATCGGTACGCCTTACAAAGAATTTTTCAAAATTTTTTCTAAGCGCCGCAGACCTCGCTCGATTGCGACACGAACCACTTTTTCATGGACGCCCTCTGCCCGGGCAATGTCCTGTTTGGTCATGCCGAGAATGAAATGAGCATAAATCCGTTTTGCCTGTTTGTCCGGCAAACTGGAAATCGCTGCGTGAAGCTCCTGCATGGTCACTTTCCGCTCATACAGTTCATGGGGCGATAAGGCGACAAAGACAGCTTCGTGCTCCAGCCCGTCGTCCCGATCAAGGGAATAGTAGGCTTTGTGGCGGTATGTACGCAGCCGATAAGCCGCCTCTTTACGCTCAAACTCTTTGAACATTTCTGCAACTTCTTCCGATACTTCCATGAAGCAATCCGATGTATAAAATGGGTAATAGTCCCGCAAATTGATAATAGCCATATTGACCTCCGTTTCGGTTGTTGGTTGACGAGTGACCGAAACGAAGCTCTGAAAATCAAAGCCGCCGCTTCATAGGCGCGTGAAAATGTGTCTGCTGAACGACGGCTTTTTTTTCTTTTGCCGTCGTCCGGCAGATTAACATATGAAACTATAATTCATTGATGGTTGCAGTAATCGACATATTGCGAATTCGTTTTGCCGGAGCATATACAGCTACGATTGCCGCAATCGAGACAAACAGAAGAATAACACCCAAAGAGATAATTGGGAACTGCCACACAGCAGATGGAAAATGCCCTGCAATAAGGAAATCATACAGCGATTTGCTAAGCGGCAAGCCAATAGCACAACCAACAACGCACCCCAAAACAGCATAGGTGAATGCTTCACAGGCAATCATGTTCGTCATTTGCCGTTCATCCATTCCTACTGCCCGCATAGCTCCATATTGCTTCATTCTGGCAGACACACTCATAGAAATGCTATTGACAATGTTCATTACCGTTACCAGTGCAATAATTGCCAAAAACGCATAAACACAGAAAACAAAAGCCATATAAGTTCCCGTAGTGCGCTCGTCGCGTTTATCTTGAAAGCTATATGTTTGATCTACGGAATTCTGGATTGCCTGAACATTTTCGTCCGTAACATCTCCCGTTGTTTGTATCAGCACAAGAGAATAACCTTCCTCTCCTGTCAAACGGACAAATGTTTCATCAGAGGTAATCAATGTGAGCTTTCCATTTGTCAATCCATTCTCACTAAATGGGTCGTTTTTTAACAGTCCGGCTATGGTAAGGGTTTCATCCCCAATCTGAACAGTGTCACCGATTTTCCATGTGCTGTCCTGATCGGATGTTGCCAAAACAAAATTGCTGTCCCTAAAAACTTTGGACAGATCACTCCCCCTTTTCAAAGCACTGTCTTTTTTCAGACATTGTAAATCAAAATCGTCATAAGAAATCAAATCGACTGTGCCAGAAAAGTTGGTGTCGTCGTTTAGTTTGGCAGAAACATCAAATACACTACGACGCCCGTAAACTTCCTTCACTCCATCCATTTCGCGGATGGTTGTAAGCAGTTCCCAAGGAATCGTATTACCGTCAGCACTTGCAATATCTATATCTGATGTGGCAGCCGACTGAGGAATCAGGTAATCCACAAAATCGACCATAATAGAAAAGCTCAAAAACAGGATGATGCTAAGTGCAAAAGAACCTGTCATCAGGAATAAATTTTTCTTCCCGGAGATTGCATGGCTGACACCAAGAAGGGATTCAATTTTTCCGAATCCTGTATACTGGGAATGACGCATTGTTTTTCCGTGGTCTGCATTTCCAGACACCGCTGTGATAGGAGATACCTTCGCGGCATGTTTCGCCGGAGCATTTGCGGCGATCAGTACAGTAATCAGTCCAACAAAGATACCGCAGGCAATGCCAAAAATACTAATGCCAAAGAGAGGAATATCAGAAAATTCTTCTTTGACTACAAAACGCAGTACCGCGCAAAGTCCCCATGTAGTAACAACCCCTAAAACAAGACCGATGGGTACAGCCGTTTTGCACCAGTTCAATGCCTCCAGACGAACAAACCGAATAATCTGCTGCTTACTCATACCAATGCAACGCATCATTCCAAAAAAATTTGGTTCTCTGGGCAACGCTACTGTTCATACTGCTGGAAATCATCAAAACGCCTGCAATCAAAATCAGCAGGAACAGAACAACCGCAACAGAAACAAGGGTTTGCCCCATGGAACTGCCGAGCAAGTCTCCAATAGAGAAACTTCCATGCTTACCAACCAATCGGGCCTGTTCCATCCGAAAACCCATTTCTGCCATACTGAATACTGCTGTTACCATAAACACAGCAAATACAATGCAAAGCAGCGTCATACGATTTTGTCGGCAATGAACTTTAGCGGAGATGGGAATGAGACTAAGATAGCTTTTTCATTCACGGCACCTCCCAAAATCAGTCAAAGTGCCATCCGATACCTGTAATACCCGGTCTGCCGTTTGCGCAATACTGCGGTTGTGGGTAATCATAATGATGGTCTGCTCGTATTTTTTCGATGTTTCTTTGAGCAATGCTATGACCTCACTGCTGTTTTGTGAGTCCAAATTTCCTGTTGGCTCATCCGTCTGCCAGAATCAGAGAAGGACGGGTAATCAATGCGCGGCCAATCGCCACTCTCTGCTGTTGACCGCCGGAAAGCTGACTGGGTAAATGATTACGACGATCTTTCAAATTCAAAACCGTCAGCAGTTCCTCCAAATATCTCTTATCCGGCTTTTGATAATCCAACAACAGCGGAAAAATAATATTTTGTTCCACCGTCAACTCCGGGATCAGGTTAAACGCCTGAAAGATAAAGCCGATATTCCTCCGGCGGAAAACGGTCAGCTTTCGATCGTTCATGGCAAAAATGTCCTTGCCGTCAATCAGAACCTTGCCAGATGTTGGCGTGTCCAAAGCACCGATCATATTCAGCAGTGTACTTTTACCAGAGCCGGATTCCCCAACGATTGCCACATACTCGCCCTTTGGAACAGAAAAGCTGACATCCTTTAATGCCTTGACAGCGGTTTCTCCGTTGCCATAGGTCTTACTGATATTTTTGACTTCTAATAAGTTCATAGTGTAAACACCTCTTTCTGAATGATTTTGCGATATAGGCAAGCTGTCTTTGTTTGTCCTGCCTATGTTTGAGAGAATAGCACCTGAATCTTACTGTAAGCCTACAGCCAGCCTACAATTTTGTAGGAATCAGAAAATTCATTGTGAAAGTTGTCCCGATACCTAATTCGCTGTCAACCTCAATGGTGCCATTATGTGCTTCAACGATTGCCTTTGCCAAAGGTAATCCCAGTCCAATCCCTTGCTTGTCCTTAGAAAAACGACTGCGATAAAACCGCTTGAAGATGTGATGTATATCCTCTGGATGGATGCCGCATCCATTATCCGTTATCACAATTTGGACACCAGACGGCAACTCCTTCCACGCAACACGAATTGTTGCACCACTTTCTGTATGGTCAAACGCATTTCACGATATTGTCGATTGCCTCATTCAACCAATCACGATCACAAAAAAGAGAAAGATGATCCGAGCCAGACAGAATGATTTCTTTCTTTTCCTGTCTGGCTCTATATGCAAAATGCAGTTCAATATCCCGCATCATATCTGCAACATTTTCTGCGTTCTTTTCCAAGACAATGGCTCCGGCATCCAATCTTGTAATCTTGAGCAGACTTTGCACCAGTGTTTCGATACGGTCAAGTTCCTGCTCAGACAAACCCGCAAATTCTTTCACGGAGGACACTTCTATATCCTCGTCTTGAAGGAGTCCGTTATAAATATTGAGTGCTGCCAGCGGTGTTTTCAGTTGGTGTGAAATGTCGGAAATTGTATTTTTCAAAAATTCCTTTTCCCGGAGTTCATTATCTGCATGAGCGTTTAAGACAGCCGCCAGAGAATTGACAGCATGAAATAGCCGATATAGTTCACCCTCGTAATCACATTCAATACGAGCGTCAAGATTCCCATCAAGATACGCATTGATCTGCGATACTGCCTGC
>VOFI01001298.1_pt1 | contig 90000 bp, 98 predicted proteins | sample 5384131 | NCBI WGS metagenome assembly VOFI01 (sample SAMN12384728, study PRJNA508395) | human gut metagenome | isolation source: healthy gut H | host: Homo sapiens
ATCTATATAACTTGATATATTCCGTTGTAAAAAAGAGAAATAAAAATTCTAAATATTTTTGCTGTTCTCAGCTTTCTATTTTGTTATTTCATATAGAGACATTTATTAAATAGAAACTCTAAATCTCATTAAGTGAGGAATATTTCTGGATATTTTTATACACTGGGCCGAAAAATAACTTATCCGTACGACAACGGGCCGCGGTTCGGCTCGTTTATGACGAACCGATGGAGAAACTGACCGGGAAACAGAACCTAACCACCGGCCCCATGGACCCGGCGGACTGTTATGTGCCGGGAGTCGGGTAGAAAATAGATACCGTGTGCTTCCCAATGGCATGGGCTATGCGGAAATCCTGATCAGGCAGATGGGCATTACGGATGAGATGATTCACAAGTACCGGGAGAAGTTTACACATGACGGGCTGGGAGCCTGTCTAAAAGCTCTGGCTCGACGGGGCTGGCTGGCTGCGGAGCCCGTCTATACCTGCATAGTACAACACACCAGAGAGACCCAGGAGGGCCGGGAACTGTGGGGGCGGTATTGGAGCAGCATCTCCGTCGTCCGCGCCGTGGCCATCACCGACGAGGACCATATCAATAAGGATGTTCCCGACCGGGTGTATAAATACGGCGTATATTGATCCGCAGCCGAACAGAAAGGTAATTGGAGGCCATGATGGCAGACAAGAAGAAAATTGCGCTTCTGGGTGCCGGCACCATGGGAATCGGCATTGCACAGATGTTTGCTCAGGCTGGCCATGAGGTAAAACTCATCTATGTGTATGACGATAAGGTGCGCGCCCGGCCCAGAGAGACCATGGAGGCCAATCTGAATATCCTCCGGGAGGAAGGAGTGCAGGATGGCGGGGCGATCCCCGCCATCCTGGACCGGGTCAGTTGGACCGAGTCTCTTGAGGAGGCTGCGGCGTTTGCCGATGTTGTCATTGAGTGCATTGTGGAGGATCTGGCAGTCAAACAGGACTACTTTCAGAAGCTGGACGCCCTCTGCCCCCCCTCTCGACGGTCCTGACCACCAATACGTCTGCCATCAGCGTGACGGAGATTGCCGGGAAGGCCGTCCATAAGGAGCGCATCATCGGTACCCATTTCTGGAATCCCGCCTACCTCGTGCCGTTGGTGGAGGTGATCCGTACCAAATATGTCTCCGAGGAGACGGTGGCCGCCGTATTTCAGCTAATGGAGGAGGCGGGCAAAAAGCCCGTCCTCGTCAAAAAGGATGTACCGGGCTTCTGGCCAACCGGATGCAGCACGCGCTTTTCCGCGAAGCGATCTCTATCGTGGAAAATGGGATCGCCGAAGCCGGGGATGTGGACGACGCCATCAAGTACGGATTCGGTATGCGCCTGGGGGTCTCTGGCCCCATGGAGGTGATCGACCGCGGAGGGCTGGACCTCACCTACTCCATTCACAAGTACTTATTTCCCCACATTGAGAGCTCCGCCGAGCCCTCCAAGCTGATGGTACAGCTCATGGACGAGGGAAAACTGGGCTTTAAAACGGGAGAGGGCTTCCAGCTCTGGAGTCCCGGGCAGGTCAAAGCATCCAATGAGACGTTGACCCGCGGCCTGATTCAGGTGTCCCGCTGATAAGTATCAGGTCGAGGTCGCTGTTCACTGTACATGTCGCCATTCTCCAGGGTGACATAGCCCATGAACTTGTTCAGCCGATCCACGGGAGCGCCCAGCAGGTCCTCGATGGCGGCCTTGATCTCGCTGTCGGTCATCTCGTCCTTGTAGTACCGCAACTTAACTTCCCTGTTCTTGCTATCCCAGGAAGCGGGCAGGAACTCACCCTCGGGAACCGTGGGATTGCTCACATCAGAGCCAGCCTTGGCTTTGTCGTTGATCACGATGCTGGTGGCCACGCCGTTATCCAGGATCGCGCTCACCTCGACCACGCCGGTGCCGAAGGTACCCTGGGCATTCATGTCGCGCAGAGCCTTCTCCAGGCCGTTGTAGCCGGTGTAGGAGTCATCCACATCATCAAACTCGTTGCCCTTCTTGTCGGCCAGGGACAGAACCACCTTCACCTCGGGAGACACGGAGAATCCCTTGGTGGCGTTCCGGTCGGTGTACAGGGTGCCGTTCTTGAAGGTCAGCTTCTCAACAGTGTTGGTGTCGGACAGCAGGACGGTGTCGAAGTCCTCAACGGCGTCCTCCACGTCCTCGACCTCGTAGACGAACTTGTCAGCAGCCTTGGAGAAGTCGATGGCCTCGACCTTGCGGACGTTGCCGTCAGCGTCATACTTGACCTCGAACCACTCGCCCTGAGCCATCTCACCCTGGTTCTTGGAGGCGTTGCCGATCCACTCCAGGGAGTCGCCGACCTCGGAGATCTCCACGAGCTCGCCGTTGACGACCACCTCGCGGGTCCAGGTCCACTCGGTCTCAGAGTCGTAAGCCTCACGGTTCACGTTGCTGCTGGTGACATAGACGTAGTTGGAGGAGGTGCCCTCGTTCTCGCCGATGGTGACAGCGGCGATCACATAGCCGTCATCATTGTAAAGGGTGTAGATCTCGGCGGCAGGAGCGATGTAGTTGCCATCCTTCTTGAGGTCCTCCATCACCAGGTTGACGTTCTTCACGCCAGTGGTGACGGACTCCACATCGTCCACGATCTGACGCTGATCGCCGCCAGTGGTATCCTCGACCTCAACGTTCTTCAGTTCCACGTTCAGGTAGACGGAGTCGTCGTTGCCGTAGACGTAGCTGCTGTTGTTGGCGGCCTTCAGGGACACGTGCTTCTTATCGATGGTAGCGCCATTGCTGCCCACATCCTGGGCATACTGGGCCACATCGGTGTCATCGCCGATGACGTTCTTGGAGGTGGACACAGCCACTTCCTTCAGGGTGTACACGTTGTCGTTGTTGACCGTGTAGGTGCACCAGGTGTTCAGCTGAGACAGGTTCTTGCCAGTGGTGTCGATGTCGCTCTTGGTCATGTTCACGGTGACGGTGTCCATGTTGCCGTCCATGAAGATGACGTTGGCGTCAGCGTTCCGCACAGACAGGTTGCTGTTCTTGCCGTCGATGCCGGTCAGGAACACGTACTGGTCGGGATCCTCGTTCTGCTCAATGCCGATCATGTAGCCGTAGGCGTCCAGGATCACATTGTAGGTGACGTCCTTCATATTGGCGTCGTCATACTGATCCAGCACTTCCTCGTCATACATGACGGTGTCGGCGTAGTCATACTGGGTACCGCCGGCGGTAACATACTTCTCCAGGCGGAAGTTGGAGATGCTGGTGTCGGACAGGACCTCGGGAGCGTTCATGGTCTGGATCACGCCCTGGGCGATGGTCACCAGGAACAGGTCGTTCTCAGCCACTTCCTCGATGGCGAAGTCCTCGCCGTCCACAGAGATGGTCTGCTTCTGGGGCTTATCCTCGTCAGCGGACTTCATGTAGACGGGCTTGCGGCTGGTGCCGTTGTTGTCCACATAGTAGACATCCAGGTCCACGTCGTCGTTCTTCTCGTCGTAGTCCTCGGCGGCCTTGGCCAGATAGGTGTTGATGATGGCCACGGTGATCTCGTCGTCCTGGGTGTCCAGGAACACCTGGGTCAGCACGCCGTTGCCGGTCCGGCCGATGGTCTCGTCGTTCTTCTTCACCATGTCGGCCTTGCCGAAGGCGGCATCACCCAGATTCTCATCCTCGCCGTCCACATAGACGAACAGGGTGTTGTCATCAATGGCGGTCTTGCCCAGCAGGTTGTACAGGTCCTCGCCGGTGACCTGGGTGGTGTACTCGGCCACCATCTTGTCGAAGTCCACATAGGTGCCGATCTCGGCCTTCTTCCAGGTCCAGGTGTGGGCCGGACGGCCGAAGACGTCGATGGTGTCCTTCAGAGCCAGGTCGGGCTGATACTTCTCAGCGAACTCAACCGTCCAGCCGTTCTTCACGTTGTCGGTGGCGTCGTTGATAGAAGTGGCAGCGTCGTGGATGTTGCTGGTCACGTAGGTGGGCTTGGAAGCGCGAAGGCAAAGCCGGTCAGCTGCGCAGAGGGCCGGAAGGTGCCATCGGCGTAGCCGTCGATCAGGCCGGACTCCACGCAGTAGGCGATGTAGCCGGCAAAGGTGGAACCCACGGGCACGTCCTTAAAGGGCGCGGCCTGGGTGCCCAGGGCCTCAGCCGTGGTCTTGCCTAGGATCATGCAGGCGATGATCTTGGCAGCCGCCTGACGGGTCAGGGTGCCCTGGGGACGGAAATCACCGCCGGCATAGCCGTCGATGATTCCCATTTCGGACATCACGTTGACAGCTTCTGCATACTGCTCACCAGAAAGCTCATCGCTGTCTGTGAAGTCCTTGGCACCGGCGCTGACAGTGACCAGAGACATGGTCATCACCAGAGCAAGCACCAGAGAAAGGAACTTCTTCATTGGGATTTCTCCTCCTTTTGAAATTTGCGGTGGTCCGCCGCGGCCTCCGGGCCCATTCGATGCCTCCGCCGGCGCATTCGCCGAAGAGGCGCATCCGCCCCGGCGTCCCCGCTGAGGCAACTCTATCCAAACTCCTGTAAAAAGTCCACAGTTTCAGCCTGTTTTTAATCCAAACGAAAACTTATAGACGCAATACATTTTGAATTTGTTATATTTTGTAACCTTGGCGCAGAGAATAAAAGAGGCGGCAAAGCCCTTCGCCGCCCCTCATTGAATCTGCTTCTGCCCAGGCTGCTTCGCCAGATAATACCGCTTTTCAAACTGCAGCAGCTGGCCGTCCTTCACCATCCGCCGCAGGATGCCCGCCGTCTTGCGCTTTCCGACGTGCAGGAGCTCCGCTACATCCTGGCAGTAGGCAAATCCCGCCTCCTGCAGATAGGCTGAGATCACCTCCCACTGCTTTTCCTCCGGCACCACTGTTCCGGGGAGATAGTATTTCTTGCCCACCTGCTCCAGCTCCCGCCGGCCAACCAGCCGGCGAAGGCGGAGATATGCCGCCGTGTCCGACAGATTCAGCAGCGCCATCACATCCCGCCGGGTGATGCTTCCATGGGCCCGGGTCCACTCCAGCAGGGTCTGGTCGTCCTCCCGCTGTCCGCCTGCCGCCCGGATGTCCCGGAGCGTGATATTTTCCAGACCTCCCCGGATCAGCGCCGTCTGCACCACCTTGGACAGCCGGGCCAAATCCATAGGCCGCCGGGACTGGGGGGAGAGCAGCACATGGGGATCCTCCCCAGGGGAGCGGACCTTCTGCACTTTTTCCAGCAGCCGCCGCACGGCATTGGTCAGCAGCATGTCCCGCTCCGGCAGATGCAGCAGCCCCCGCTCTAAATCCACCTGGTCCCAGGTGAGATTCACCAGCTCCTTGCCCTGCACGCCCATTTGCCAGCTCATCCACAGAGCAATGCCCGCGGCGGAGCTGTCCTCCTTTTGAAGGACCTGCCACAGACGGAATTCATCGAATTGCTGCCCTGCCTGTGTTGAACGCTTTTTGTGCGGGGTGTCTCCGGCAAAGCAGGCTTGGAAGGTGGAGACCGACAGACCGCTGACCCGGACGGCATAGGGCCAGTCGTGCTGCTCCAGCTGGCGGAAAAAGTAGTCCCGCCGCAGATCTTTCAATTGGAGCTGAGGCAGGCCTCCCGCAGTCAGGGCATTTCTGGCAATGCGGGAGACGGACTCCGGCCGCAGAGGTTCCCGGAACTTATCGGAGATCACCACATAAGGAGACACCGCGCCGCCATTTTCGAAGCGGGCAGCGAGGCATCCGGCAGTCTCTTCCTCCAGCGGGACCGTCCGGTCCTCCAGAAACAGACTCCTCTCCTGGAAATCCACTTGGGCCCATTTCAGGGCGACGATCTCCTCCCGGCTGAGCCCCTGAAGCCAGGCCAGGCGGAGGATGAGCCCCGGCAGGTCCTCCGGATGCTGGTGCAGGAGCTGGCGCATATTCTGTTCATCCGGCTGGCGGAACTCGTTTCGCATAATGCCTCTCTTGGCGGGCGGCGGCAAAAGGTTATTCTTATGTAACAAATCAGAAGAATGATTTGGATTTCCGGATAACGCAAACGCTGCCCTCTCCCAGCCAATGGCTGGAAAAGGGCAGCTACCTTTTATCATCCTTCACCGCTTCCGCAAAAACTAAGTATATTACACTTATAATTATAAGCATAACATTTCGTTTAAGTCAAGCATTATTATGCGTAAACTGATGATATTATATTGAGGAGTATATCATCATGCAGGGAAAGAAGCCGCTGAACATCGCAATCGGAAGACGGATCCAGCAGTCCCGGGAGCAAGCTGGGCTGACGCAGGAGGAACTGGCAGAGCGGATTGACCGTTCCACGCAGTTCATCTCCACAATCGAGCGGGGGTTGGCCGGCCCCTCTCTGGAAACTGTGATTCATCTTTGTGAAGTTCTTGGAACCTCCACAGAGTGGATCCTGCGGGGCAGGGCCCTCCTTCCGGACTCCAATCTGCTGGCAGCCTCCGTTATGGAAAAGCTCTCCGGGCTCTCCCCTGCCCAGCTGCTTCTGGTTGACCGAATGACCAGCGATCTAATCAAATTGCTGCAAATGAAGGAGAGCGGTGACGAATGAGCTCCTCTCCCTCCAATATGGAGGAATTGATAGACGCATCGCCTTCCCCGCAGCACCGCTGCATGAAGTTCACAGGCCGGCTGCAAAGTCTATGGCCGTTGGCCTGTCAAGATAAGACCGGGAGCCATTCTCTGGTGTTATGCCCCCCGGAGATCATCAGTCCGGAAGTATATCCCATCGGCCAGCTACTCTTTACAAACGCTTCCTTACACAGAATGCTGAAACATAGAATTCCTTAGAACAAGAAACGCTCAGATGGGTGCATAGAAGCAGCTCCTCCAGCTTACAGCGTGATCCGTACAGCAAAAGCCAGCACCGGACAGGAAATATCTTGCCCGGTGCTGGCTTTTGTGCTTCTTTACTATCTCTGCTTGAGGTGGGTCTGTCAGAACCATGTTGTCTGTCCGCAGCAGCTCTGCCCGGCTTTTTTTTCAGGGCCTTTCGCCCGGGTCTTCACCAGAATGCTCTTATCGGATGCCCGTTCCTATTTCTGGTACATATCTGATGGTATGCCATCTCTCACATCAGCCATCTGCTCATGTCCGCCATTATTCACGCTCCGCCTTGCTATGCGGCTGAAGAGCCGTGGGATGCTTTGCCTCAGAATACGCCCTGCTCCATCATGGCCTCAGCCACCCGCTTGAAGCCGGCGATGTTGGCGCCTGCCACCAGGGTGCGCCGGAGTGTAAACCGGCGCCTTTTGATCTTGTGCCCACTCTGGCTGGAGTCTGCAAAAGTATTCCTGCTCTGATGGCGGCAATGCAGCAACCCCTTTCAGGACGGCAGTTCTTTTCTGCCCAGAAATAATGAAACAGGCCGTCGGCTGCAGCCGGCGGCCTGTTTTCAGTTTCTCCGGTTATTGATACAGCTTCGGGATCCGAAAGCTCTGCTCGCCATTTGCCTCATCCGTCACGGTTCCGGCCGGGAAGTAAATCACCGGATTTCCCTCCTCGTCCACCTCGAACTTCGTGGTCCCGCCGATGGTCACATAGTCGCTCAACGGCGCGTTGTCCTCAATCGGGAAGTAGCGGACCTCCGGGTCCTTCTCCATGCGGTTGGCCATCTGCATCGTGATCGTCTCCGTCAGGTAATTCACATAGTCCTCTCCCAGGAGCTCCTCCAGCGTGACGTCCTCCTGCTGGGCAGACGGTTCTTCCGTCTCCGGCGCAGCCGCCGATTCCTGCGGCGGAGTCTCCGGATCCGTCCCCTCACTCTCCGCGGCAGACGCGCCGCAGGCAGTGAGAAGCAGCATACAGAGCAGCAGTGTGAGGAGCGTGGAAATCTGCATCCGATTCTTTTTCCATGATGAATTCCTCCATTCCATATTCATCCGCAGCACCCGTCCGGGCGCCTGTTCCCTTTTGATACCGATACCATAAGCCCTGTTTCCGGCAAAGCAGCCGCAAAAAGGCATCATTGTTGCATCATTTCCCTTCTGCGGCACGGGAGGCCGGTTCCTTCCCGGAGAGGTTCCACACAAATCCCATCAGCTCCACACTGACGCGCCCGCTGCGGCCCTCCACCTTCCATCCAGGGCCGGGCCGCACTGTCAGATCTCCAGCCTGAGACCTCTGCGGAAGGCCTGTCCAATCGCTTCCGCCGTGCCCAGGGAATCCCTTGCCGAGCGGAGTGTGGAGTCGATCCACACCGGCAGCCCCGTGCCCTTGTCCACCATCATCCAATGGTCATCCCGGTGCTCCGGGCCGCCCCGCAAATACAGCATACCGGCGGCCAGACTGCCGTCGGCCTGGATATACACCACGCCGCCTCCGCCTAGGCCTTGCTATGCTCCTCCGTCTGTTCCAGCAGTTGGGTGGCGGAATAGACGTCCAGCTCCGGATACCGGATGGTCCTGCCCAGCAGCTCCAGCTTTTCCGGCAGCGACGCCTCCCCCGCCGCCAGCCGCCTTTTGTCCCCTGCGGAAGAGCAGGTCAGTAATTTATTCCCACAATGGCCAGTCTGCCATCGACAACACTGAACACCACATTGGGCCTGCCGCTGGCGGACAGGGCAAATCCTGCCTTGCTGGGGGCCAGCCCCCCGGGGTCCGCCCCGGCGATCTCAGAGACCAGCTCTTCTGAGAAGATCCGGTCCACTTCCAGTGCGATCAGGTCCTCCCGGGACTCCACAGATTCCCCCCCATCGGAAAAGCCGATGTACAGCGGATACGACGCCAGGTCCGCCAGCGCCTCCAGATTCTTTTCCGCCACTGCGGCCTGGATCTGCTCTGCAAATGCTGTAACAGCCTCCGTATCTATGGAAAAATTATCTGTATACTGGGGCGCTTCCGTATCCGCACCGTCCTCCTCAGGGGTCCGGCCCCCATCTTCTCCAGCGGTCTCCTCCGCGGGCTGCTCCGCCTGCGGAGAGCTGCCCCCCTCCGGCGAGGTGCTGCCGCTCTGGCCGCAGCCTGCGAGGGACAGGCACAGGAGCCCTGTTAATGCCAAGAAAATGAGCTTCTTCTGCATCGTTTATGATCCTTTCCTCAAGATGTTTGCCGGCGTCATCCTCTGTGGGACTCCGGCTGTCTTATAAGACGCCCCAAAAGGCAAAAAAGTTTTGGCGGCCGCTTTTCCTCTTCCACTTCCGGAGGATCACGCCTCCGGAATGTCGCCGGCGCGACCGCTGGCCACGAAGAGTCCCGATGCGCCATCGGAGGCCGTCAAAAGGCCGTGGGAGAGGCAAATGCCTCTCCCACGGCCTTTGGGGAATCAAATTCTGCCAGAGTACGCGCTTACTTGGTCACCTCGCCGCCGGGGGCAGAGTGAGCCGTAGACCAGGCGTGCTCCAGAGCCGCCCAGTCGCGCTGTTCCAGCTTCTCCGTCCACTTCTCGACCTTGTCACCGCTGACGGTCACCCAGGTGTAGTCGTGGCTGTTGGTTGCCTCCTGCATGTCGGCATAGAACCAGTCCTCCGGATTGTTGTCGGGCCAGGTGATCATCTCGTCCTCGTCCAGCAGCCGATCCTCATCCGGGCTGCGGCCCAGGGCGCGGTTCACGATCACGCAGGCCTGTGCCCGGGTGATGTTGGTGTTGGGGCGGAAGGTCCCGTCATTAAAGCCCTCGATCAGGCCCACGCGGGCTGCCGCCTCTACGTACTCGGTGTACCAGGCGTTAATATCCACATCGGTGAAGTATCCCTGGTAGTCCTCCCGGGTGGTCTCGAAAAAGCCCACCGCGATCTTGGCAAATTGGGCTCGGGTGATCTTGGCATAGGGCCGGAAGGTCCCGTCCGAGAACCCGTCAATGATGCCCATGTTGGTCAGGGTGGAGATGGCGTTGTTGCACCACAGGTCGGAGCTGCAGTCCGTGTAGTCGTTGACCTGGCTCCAGTACTCCTCCCGGGTGTCGTCCGTCAGCAGGCGGAAGAAGATGGTGGCCACTTCGCCCCGGGTGATGGTGCCGTAGGGCTGCAGCGTGCCGTCGGAGTAGCCGATGATATAGGAGTAATGGTCCTCCGTGTTCAGGGTGGGCCGGCTGCCGCCTCCACCGCCGCCTCCGGTGCTGCCGCCGCCCCCGCTGCTCTCCTTCTCGTACACCAGCACGAAGGGAGAGAAGCTGCCGGCAGTGAAGACCAGATGGTCGCCGTCGCGGGTAGCTTGGATCTTTTCCACAGTATGCGCGGTACCAGCCAAGTCGCCTGTGTCGCTGGCGCTCTCACGGTCCATGCCGGTATAGTGTACCAGGTAGAACGCGCCGTCTTCGTCGGCGTCGGCGGGCATGGGCCAGTAGATGGTCAGCGCCTGCTGGTTGCCCAGGGTTACCACGGTGTTGCCGTTCTGGGTGTCCACCAGGTCCAGATAGGCCATCTCGTACTGGGGGGCGGATAGCGTGTTGTCCGTGGCCGCGACTTTTGCAAGGGCGTCAGCGCCCATGGCGGCGTCGAACGCGTCGCTGTTGGAGACGCTGTCCACTAGCAGCTGCACGCGGCCGGGATCCACCTGGACCTCACTGTCATTGACATAATAGGTCACATTGCCGTTGTCAACGGCAGTGATCTGGTTCGCGTCCACAGTGTCGGCGCTGGTCACGATCTCGTTGGTGGAAGTGCCCTCGTCTGTGACGCTCTTGACCAAGAGATGGCCGGTACCGATATCAACGCTGCAGACGAGCGTATCACCGCCGGCGGAGAACACCGCCTGAATCTCGCTCTGGTTCAGACCGCCGTCGTAGATGGTCATCTCATAGTTGGCAGAAACAACGCCCTCTTCCATTCGGATGTTGTCGGTAGTGATGATGTTGCCGTCATCTGTGAACTGGAGCCGGACCTTGACGCCTTCATTTTCACCCTCGATTTGGTTCGGGCTCAGGCTATATACATAGCGGCTCACGTTGCCGGTTGCATCTCTTGAGTAGACGCCCTGGTCCATCAGATCCCAGCGGCGGATCGCCGCACCAGTCTCCTGGTCATAATAGTAGAAGCTCAGGTAGTCCGCCAGGTTTGCAGCCTGCGTCAGGTCCACGCCATGGCTGGTGAGCCACGCTTCCACAGAGTCGGGCAGATCGATGTGATAACCCGGCTCCGGCAGGCCCTGTTCCATGCTGCCGACAAAATCGCCCGCATCGTCCAGCACACCGCTGTATCCGGTTCCGCCGGTGTAGATCACAATGTCCGCCGGCGTGATGGTGATGGCATAGGGCTTCACCTCCACGGGGTCCGCCGGGACCTCCACCGGGGGATCCTCCGGATGTTCCGTGTCCGTGACTACCACGGTGTTCACGATCTTCTGGTTCACATCGTCCAGTGAGGTCTGATAGCTGGCGTACAGCGTTGCATAGGTCCAGCCTTCGACAATAACCGGATTGGTGACCGTATTGCCCTCCTCATCTGTCAGCGTCACACCTTCCAACTTGTCAGTCACATCCAGGGTCAACGTCTCATCCGTCATGCTGGCAATGGTGATGGTCCAAGTGATGGGATCGCCCACGGTGACAGAGGTCTGATCCGGCTCTTTGATCACCATAAAACGGCCGTCTCCGGGATCGGGCTCGGGCTCTTCGGGAGTCGCCTGGAAATCCCAGCGCCCGTACAAAGTGGTGTCGGCATCGATGGCAGAAATCGTTCCGCCGTAAGGGACACCGACTTTGTCATACCAGCCGATAAAATACCAGGTCCCCTGCTCGTCTGAAACCTGCAATTCACTGGGCGGCTGAATGGTGTAATTGCTGCCGGCAGCCAGTGTTTCCGTTTCAGGCAGTTCCACGCCCTCCGGGTGATCGCCGGCCCACGCATAGGTAACCGTGACCTGGGTCGGCACGACCCTGCGGGGTGGAAGGTCACAACAAAGAGATCCCAATCCTCTACCGGGTCTCCGATCTTCGGAGCATCACAGTCCTCATAGTTGTAGGTCCAGCTGGGATCCCCATAGCCTGTATCAGGTGTTGCCTCCAAAGATATCGCCTTCGGCCAGGCGATACTTGCCATCTGCATTAACCTCCACGATTGCCGTGTAGGTGGTCTGCCTATTGCTGAACGTGCCGTTTTCCGCAAGGAAAATCACCGAGATGGTATTCACCGGCTCCTCTCCAGCTTTCCGGAAATACGCTGTGAAGGTGGTGTCCTCGTCGTAGGGCAAGCCTGCCAGGGACTCCATTCCCGCGTCCGTGTCAGTTCTATGATAGTAGTCATCGGTCCACTCCACGAACTCACAGCCCTCTTCTGCTGTCGCCACAGCTCCCGTCGGAGAGGCCATGCCGGTCCGGTCTCTGGTGACGACTTCTTTCTCCAGGCTCACAAAGCCCATAGCGTGATCGGCACTGACATAGGTGAAGACAATCTGGTCCTTGTCGGGGGTCCCGTCGGGTTCGTCGTCGGGACCCAGCTCGTCGATGTCATAGTAGACGTCGATGGAGTTATGGCCTGCTTGGAGAGTCTCACCGCCTATGATCTCGACATTGTTCAGTTCCGCCCGGTCAAAGATGTATGTGCTACCGTTATAAGACGTACGGTCAGTGTTATACAGCCCGCTGACCGGCGTGCCTGCCGTGGACGGCCTATCCTTGGGATCGGTCTCTGTTTCTTCATTCCCATCTCGGTCCACATAATGGTACACGACAGTGTATGTGCACTCGTCGGGCGTCACCGTGCCGTCGGTGGTCGTCTTTTGTGGGGTTAGGAATTGTTGGAGTTTTTTCACCCATCTCCAGGTCGGGATACTGAAGGGGAGAACCATCAGAAATCGTGCCGCCGTTCAGATCGTATGTCACAGTGTAGGTGTCGGCGGTATGCTGTGTAAACGCACCTTTGATGACTACATCGTATGCGGGAATGGTAATTGTTCCATCCTGCATATCCTTTGATGTCCGGCTGAGTAGAGTACCAGCCCTGGAAATCGTAGCCGTCCAGGATGGGTTCATTTTCCACCGTTACAGTCTCACCGTACTTGCAGGTCTGTTCACCCGGCACTTCCGGCGCACCCGCAGGGACTGTACCTTCATACTCATACGTCACCGTGTACTCGTTCCGGTCGTAGTACAGCTTCAGCACTAGAGAGTTATCCGCGGTGACGATACCGGAGGCTTTCGTCCCCTCAACCTCCGGATTATAGGTGAACCCTTCGTAAGTGTTCGGCTGTGCCTCAACTCTCGTACCGGTGGTGCTGGGAAGTATCTGCGTATCTGCCAGCGTGTAGCCGCTACCATCCAGACTTTCTCGATAGTGTTTCACGGTGTAGTTGGCCGCTGTGGATCTCCACTGGGCGTGCAGGGTCACATCGGTGTTTTCGATAGTGATGGTATCCCCCGCCGCATAAGGCGTTCCGGCGCCGTTCTTCTCGGTGTTCCACCCGGTAAACTCATACCCCGGCCGGGTGAACATGTTTTTGAGCACCATGGCCTCGCCGCCGGTGATGTAGTACTTGGGGTCCGTGACCGTACCTCCGGCATCATCGGCGTTGGCATCATACAACACCTGATACGTCTCCACCGGCGCTTCGGGGGACTCCGTCAGCTCCAGAGACTGATTCGGCTTCTCATCCACCATGTAGCCGCTCAGACCGGCCCTGTGTTCGTCCGTGTCATTTGTCACATAGGTCTCGGCGGCGCTCCAGCTGCCGCTCACATCGGGCTGGATAGGGAACGTCAGGACCAGCTTGCCGCCGGACCAAGTGACGTTGCCGTTCTCAGTAGTCTTCGTCACCGCATGGTCTGTATAGTCAAAGCCCTCCACAGTGATGGTCTTGCTGTCGACATTTACCACAGGGGTAACGCCTGTAAGCCTCTCTGGCTCATACCACGTATAGCTGCCGTCCGCGTCCTGGCCCTTGACCTCCGCATACTGGACCGTCCCCCCGCCAGAACTGCCTGTCAGCCCCTCCGGGAAGGTGAAGAACTCCGACAGCGTGTCGGACAGCACCGTGTTCGCGCCGGCCGCCACCTTGGAGGTGCTCACGTTATCGGCGATGGTGCTGAAAGCGTTTTCCAGCTCCTCGGCATCGTCCGCCGCGAAGTAGTAGTTGCCTTCCGTCACGCGGGTGCCAAGATTGCAAAAATTCCAGCTTGCTTGTCCGAACCGATTTGTTGCCGTGGCATTCGGATAGTTGGAGGACACACCGTTCATGTACTTGTTGAAGTTGTCCCGTATATCATCGGGATCCGCATCCTCAAACATACCGATGGTGTACACGGTCACGCCGTTGTTTTTCAAATTGTGGGCCAGATTGACAGCGGTTGCTGCGACATCGTCATCAAAGTCGTTGCCGTGGTTGGGCTCACCGTCAGTAAAGACCACCACGACCTGCTTGGCTTCCTCACGGGCACCACCCAGTCCATGCTGCCGGTCGCCGTCCAATACCCCTGCGCCTGGTTCAGGCCAAAGTCCGTCCGCGTGGAACCGGCAGCAGCCAGCTCATTGACCGTATTTTTCAGACTTTGGACATTGCCTGTCACCGAAGTCAGATCCTGCACAACCTGGGAGTAATTATAGGTATTCCCGTCAGACCTATAAGTATCGTTTCCTATCTGATCGCTCTCATTGCCCGAAAACTTGACAATACCGATCCGGTGGGTCACATCGTCTTCATTGGTAGCCGGGTCCCCTGTGGCATTTGCGGTCACCTGGTCGATAAAATTGCCCACAGCATTCTTCATGGCCGCAATCTTGGAAATTGAGCCGCCGCTTCTGCGTATGTAGAGGACAGTGTCTTCAAGAATTGCGGCATTCTGGCTCCTGGGTCTCATTACCAAGGTAATGACGGCTACCACTATCGTCCACGTAGTAGAGCGAATAATCCCGGACAAGTGTCAAATTCGTCCCAATCCCAATACCGGTCGCTTCTCTCCCGCTGGACTGCATAGTAAGATGTCCCGTCAAAATAATAGTACTGTGACTGGCGGTCTATATCGTTATAGGACCAGTTCCGCTTAGATGTCGCCTCGTATGTATACGAGGTGATGTTCATCCATCGACCCGGAGACATCCAGCACCAGCACAATATCCAGCGGTGTGGTCTTGCTTCCCTTGGTCACCTCGTTGGTGACATAGGCCTCCAGGGTCAGGGAATAATTTCCGTCCTCATCATAGTTGACCGTCTTGTCCACCACGACACCGTCGTTGCTCTCTGTGTGGACCCGGTCGCTCCCGTTGCCGCCGCCAGGGTCTTCTGCCGCCAAGGCAGCAGTGGGAACCATTGTCAGCATCATACAGAGGACCAGAAATGCTGACAAGATCCGTTTCTTCATCACTTCTCCTCCTTCTATATTTCAGTGATCTTATATGTAAACATCCTTATGGATGGAATGACCGGTTCCCTCCGCCCACCCGGCGGCCAGCTGCTCCGTGTCCAGCATCCGCTCGTAGGACTGCTCCGCCAACAGGCGCACGCCGCGCTCCACCTCCGCCCGGGTAGCCAGATACAGCTTCCGCAGGCACCGGGGCGTTCCCTTTTCCTCCTCTACCCGGGCGTCATGACACAGGGTCTGGATCTCCTCCGTCACCTGGGTCCGGCTCATGCCTTTCCCGTTCCGGGTGCAGAACACCGGCCCCGCCGTCAGGCCCTGCCGCCGGGCGTAGTCCAGCAGCTCCCCCTGCAGACAGGCGGGCAACGGGACGTACCGCCGCTCCCCGCCGGTACGGACCGGCAGGCGCCCGGCCCGCACCCGCTCAACGGTCACCTGAGGCAGCTCCCCCACCCGGATGCCCGCCAGGGCGAATATTTTCACCAGCAGGTAGGTCCGCTCCTTTTCCAGTATCCTGGCAGCCTGCAGCAGCCGCAGATACTCCACCCGGCTCAGTTCCGGCTGGAGGCCCTTGTCCGCCTCCAGCTGCCCCACCAACTGCAGGTCCCGCCGCCCCATGTACTCCATCAGCCCGTTGGCGGCAGACAGGTGGGTATTCACGGTGCTGGGGGAATACCCTGCCTCCAGCAGGAATGCTCGCCAAGCAGCCAGCGTTCCCCGGGAGATCTGCTTGTCCGGGGGCAGGTAGTCATAGAGGGCCCGCAGCTTGGCACTGTACATCTGCACCGTGCCCTTGCGGCGTCCCCTGCCGGACAGGTCCGCCAGATAAGCCCGGATGGTCTCCATGCTGAGCTCGGCGCCGGGCCAGTCCGGTGTGCGGTGTGTCTCCCGCGGCTTCAGAGCCTCTGGACTCCTCATCTCCCCGCCTCCTGTCAACAGAATCGCCATTTCCTCCTGTAAGGGACCGAAACGGGGCCTGCAGACCAGGGGCAAATGTGCGCAAAAAAGCCCGCGCAGCCTGCGCGGGCTCAAAAATGGCGCAAAGACAGCAGCCGGACAAAATTCGACGCTTTTCCGGCCATTTTATGCTGCCCAAATCGGTAAAAGCTCTTGCGGCTGGCGGTGCTTTGTGCTAGAATTTGGTTACTGTTAAAATCAATTATGTATGTCTAGTTATTTTTTTGCAGCCATCCGCATCGGAATGGCGATTCTGTCCTATTTCTAACAGGTCAGCCCCAGCCGTGCCAGAGTCCCGGCGTGCTCGGTGCCCGTGGAGATCAGGTAAATCCGGGTCGTCTCAATACTGGAGTGGCCCAGAACGTCCGCCAGCCTGGCCACGTCCCGGCAGACACGGTAGAACGTCTTGGCGAACAGGTGCCGCAGATTGTGGGGAAACACCTTGCTAGGTGCCACGCCCGCCTTGTCGCACAGCGCTTTCATCTCCGCCCAGATCTGCCGGCGGGAGATGCCTTTTTCGTTTCTGGTGAGAAAAATCTCGCCGGAAGCGATTTTTTGTTTCCTGGCGTATTTGAGGAGCTTGCGGCAGAGCTTGCCCGGCAGCAGGATGGTCCGGATCTTGCCCTTCAAGGAGATTTCGGCCCTTCCCCGGTACACGGCCTCCACGGTGACATAGCGCACCTCGGACACCCGGATTCCGGTGCCGCAAATGGTTTCCAGCAGCAGCGCCAGCCGTTCCCGGCCCTGGGTGCGGGCGGTCTCCAGCAGGCGGAGGTACTCCGGCCTCGTCAGCTCCCGGCTGTCGTCCCGGAACAGCCGCCGCTGGATGCGCAGGGGCTTCACCCGAAACGCCGGCCAGCCCAGAAATACAAGGAACCGGTTGACCGCCGCCAGCTTGACGTTGATGGTGGCCGGCGCCAGCTTCGCCTCCAGCAAGGCGGCCTTCCAGGCCCCCGCCGCCGCCTTGGACGCCGCCCGGCCGTCCAGCCAGGCGGTAAAAGCCGCCGCATCCCGCAGGTATTTCTCAATGGTGGCGGGGCTCTTTTCCTCCCACACCAGGCGCTGCCTGAACGCCTGGAGCTGTTCTCCTGTGATGGTATAGTCTTGCACTGCATATCGCCTCCCGTACAATTATCCTCTATATTTTACCTTCCGGCCGGCTGTCTATGTATCCAATGGATTTTGCGCGGCAGAACACTGCTCTGACACCGACGGATAGGCCCCGGCCCTCTGCTTGCATTGCGGGCCGATTTGACGTATTCTTTAATAAAAAAGGCAGGTGCCAAAAAAAGGGAGGGATCGCCTTGGTGCGGACCGCAAAGCGGACGCCTCTGATTCACGCCGGACGGGCCTTTGTACTGGCCCTGGCGGCCGGACTGGTGCTTGTTGGCTGCATGGAGTGGAGCCGCCGGAACCAGGAGCGGGACCGCATGGGCTATGTCGCCAGCGCCATCGGGGCGGAGACGTATGAGTTTATGCTCTCCGAGATGAGCAAAACCCGCGTTCTGGAGGCCTATCTCATCCAGACCAGCGGGGACTATTCGGACTTCGGCAGGGTCGCCCATGTCCTGCTGCGGGAGGACTATGTGCGAAACGTCCTCTTCGCGCCGGACGGGATCGTGGACGGTGTCTTTCCCCTGGAGGGAAACGAGGATGTCGTCGGGCTGAACATGTATGGGGACGGGGCCGGCAATCTGGAGGCTCAAGCTGCCATCGAAAAAGAGGCGCTGTATATCGCCGGCCCCTTCCAGCTGATCCAGGGCGGCCTGGGCATCGCCGGGCGGCTGCCGGTCTTTCTGACGGACGAACAGGGCCAGCGGTATTTCTGGGGCATTGTCTCCGTGACGCTGGACTTTCCGGCCGCCCTGTCCGGAAGCTCCGTGGAGCGGGTAAATGCCCAGGGCTTCGCCTGCCAAATTTGGCGCATCAATCCGGACGACGGACAGAAACAGGTGATTCTCGAGACGGCGGACCCGCTGCCGGAGGGTGTGCGGACTGTGGACCACGCGCAGGAGCTGTTCAACTCTGTCTGGACCGTCTCCCTGGCGCCCCTGCGGCCCTGGTATCTCCAGATCAGCCTGTGGCTGGGGGTGGCGGTGAGCCTGCTGGTGGCGTTGCTGGCTGCGGCGGGCGTCTACTACGCGGGCCGGCTGCGGCAGCTGCAGCTGGAAAAATCCCAGCGGGCCATCCAGCAGCTGCAGGAGCAGCTGGAGCGGGAACAGGGCAATATGCTGCTGAACCAGATCCGCTCCCACTTCTTTTACCACACCCTCAACGCTCTGCAGGCCCTGATCGTCCTGAAGCCGGAGGCGGCCTACAAAATGGCCGGAGACTTCGCCCGCTACCTGCGGTTCACACTGGACTCCGTCACTGCCGACGGCGGGATCGGCTCCTTCCGGGAGGAGATCCGGGCAGTCCGGGCCTATGCGGATATCAACCAGCAGCAGCTGGGGGACCGGCTGCACATGGTCTACGAGATTCCCGACGTGGACTTTCCCATCCCCCTGCTGACCATCCAACCCATTGTGGAGAATGCCATCCTCCACGGCATCAAGCCCAAGGTGGGCGGCGGAACCGTCTCTTTGAAGCTGGAAGAGCTGCCGGACCACTGGCAGGTCACGGTGACGGACGACGGCGTGGGCTTCGGCCTGGAAGCTGTCCGAGAGAAGGGCTCCATCGGGCTGGAGAATGTGCGGCGGCGCATAGCCCGCTTCCCCGGCAGCGAGCTGCGGATCACCAGCACAGTGGGCATGGGCACACAGGCTGTCCTGACTTATGGAAAGCGGGGGAAAAACATGGAAAATCTTTCAAAATCGACCTGAAAGCGTACGGTTTCCGTACGCTCCATCTGGTACAATAGAAACATAAGACAGGGGTGACCGCGATTGAAAACCATTCTGGTGGACGACATGCTGCTGGATCTGCAGCTCTTCGAGCTGAAATGTGCGGACATGCCTGATTTTGAAATTGTGGGGAAATTCACCGATCCCAACGCGGCCATTGAGTACGCCGTCGGCCATGTGGTGGATTTTGCCCTGCTGGATATCGACATGCCGGGGATGGACGGCATCCATCTGGCCCAGGCCCTGCGGCGGCTGCGGAGCGACATCATCATCGTCTTCGCCACAGCCCACCCGAAGTTTGCGGTGGAGGCGCTGAAGATGAAGGCGGACTACATCATCTTCAAGCCCTTTGACCGGGAGGACATCGCCGATGTGATGGAGCGGGCCAAGCTGCTGCGCCGCCGCCAGTGCAAGCGCATCCATTTCCACACCTTCGGGGCCTTCGACATGCTGGTGGACGGCGAGCCGGTGCACTTCCGCTCCGGCAAGGCCAAGGAGCTGATGGCCCTTGTGCGTGTATCGGGACGGGCGGCCGGTGTCCATTCACGAGATCGTGGAAAACCTATGGGGAGAGAACGCCGACGGCACCGGCTACCGCCGCACCATCAAGGAGCTGGCAGACACCCTGCGGGACTATGGCGCGGAGGAGATGTTCCTGCGCAGCCGGGGGAGCCTGCGGGTGCGGATGGACCTGGCGGACTCGGATTTTCAGGCATTCATGAGCGGCGATGAGGACGCCATCTGCCAGTTTCAGGGGGTGTTCATGCAGCAGTATTCCTGGGCGGAGCCCATGGTCTGCACGCTGCAGGAGAAAAAGGAGCTGATGCTTGCCCGCATGGGGAAGCACCGCATGTAAGGAGGGGGCTGAAACTTTGGATGAGTTACTGAGAATGGAGCACGTCAGCAAACGCTTCGGCGATTTCTACGCCAACAGGGACATCAACCTGTCCGTCCGCAAGGGCGAGGTACATACCCTGTTAGGGGAGAACGGCGCGGGAAAGAGCACGCTGATGAACGTCCTCATCGGGCTGTACCAGCCCACAGAGGGAAAGATCTTCCTGAATGGAAAGGAGGTCCGCATCGACTCTCCTGCCCAGGCGGTGAAGCTGGGCATCGGTATGGTGCATCAGCACTTCATGCTGGTGGAGGCCATGACGGTGTTCGAGAACATCATCCTGGGGGACCGGAACACCAAGGGCATCTTCATCGACAAGGAGGCCCGGAAGAAGGAAATCCTGGAGCTGGCGGAGCGCTATGGTCTGGACGTGGAGCTGGACCGGCCCATCACGGAGATTGCCGTGGGCGCCCAGCAGCGGGTGGAAATCCTGAAAACCCTGTATCGGGGCGCGGAGCTGCTGATTCTGGACGAGCCCACCGCCGCCCTGACAGACATCGAGGTAGAGGGACTGTTCCAGATCATCCATAAGCTGACAGAGGAGGGCAAAAGCGTCATCTTCATCAGCCACAAGATGCGGGAGGTGCTGCAGATCTCCGACCGTATCACCATTCTGCGCACCGGCGAGGTCATCACCACCCTGGATCGCTCCGAGACAGACGGCCAGGAGCTGGCCAACCTGATGATCGGCCGGGAGCTGGCCCCCTCCCACTACGGCAAGGTGGAGGAGCCGGGCGATCCCGTCATCCAGATGCGGAGCGTGGACTACCACAAAGAATCCAAGCACGCAGGGCTCAGCGGCGTCTCCCTGACCGTGGGCCGGGGCGAGATCGTGGGCATTGCCGGCGTGGACGGCAACGGCCAGAGCCAGCTGGCCCAGGTGGTCACCGGCGTGCTGACGCCGGACGGCGGTGAGGTGGACATGAAGGGCTCCAAGGTGGCTCAGTTCACCCCCAACGGCTTTATTCTGGAAAATGTATCCCACATCCCGGAGGACCGGAACAAGATGGGCCTCATCGGCAATATGTCCGTGAAGGACAATATCGTGCTCAAGGCCACGGACTCTCCGGAGTTCTCCAGTGCCAAGGGCTACTTTCTGAAGAAAAAGGCCATCCGGGACTACGCCCTGAAGATGCAGGAGAAGTACGACATCCGCTGCACCTCTGTGGAGCAGGAGACGCGGAACCTCTCCGGCGGCAACCAGCAGAAGGTGATCCTGGCCCGGGAGCTGGAGGGCAGCCCGGACCTGCTGGTGGCCGTCCACCCCACCCGGGGCCTGGATATCGGCGCCACCCGCTTCGTCCACGACACCATGATCGAGGCCCGGGACAAGGGCTGCGGCGTATTGCTGATCTCCGCGGACTTCGACGAAATCCTGGAGGTTTCCGACCGCATCGTGGTGATGTTCGAGGGGCAGATCATGGGCGTGTTCTCCGGCAAAAATCCTCCCATTGAGGAGATCAGCCTGGCCATGGCCGGGAAATAAGGAGGGGGAGAACGCATGAAAAACAGCGGAAAACTCGTCAGTTTCCTGGTACCCATCATCTCCATCCTGCTGGCCTTCGTCATCGGGTGCATCATCATGGCCGTGCTGGGTGCCAATCCCTTTGTGGCGCTGGAGTCCCTTTGGATCGGTGCCTTCGGCAGCCTGCGGAACGTAGGCACCACCCTGGCCCGCTCCACGCCGCTGATCTTCACCAGCCTGTGCGCCTGCTTTGCATACCGCTGCGGCGTGTTCAACCTGGGCGGTGAGGGCCAGTTCCTGATGGGCTCCATCGTCTGCTGCTACATTGCCACCCAGAGCGGGATCGAAGGACTGCCCGCCATTCTCCTGTGTCTGGTGGGCGGCGCCGTGGCTGGCGGCCTCTGGTCCCTGATTTCCGGCCTGCTGAAGGTCTACCGTGGCCAGAATGAAATGATTATCACCATCATGCTGAACTATGTGGCCACGCTGTTCATGGGCGTGGTATATACCGACTGGCTGCGGGACGGCAGCGTTCCGCAGACGCAGGCCGTGCCGGAGGCCACTCAGCTCAGCCGCCTCTTCGGCCTGCGGGTCACCTCCGCCTTCGTCATCGCCCTGGCGGTGGGACTGCTGGTGTACTATTTCCTGTTCTACACCTCCAAGGGCTTCCAGCTGCGGGCCGTGGGCCTGAACATGACGGCGGCGGAGTTCAACGGCTTCGCGGTGAAGAAGTACATCCTGATGAGCTTTATCGTCTCCGGCGCCATCGCCGGCCTGGGCGGCAGCGCCGAGCTGCTGGGGACCCAGTTCCGGCTCATCAACGGCTTCGGCAACGGCTACGGATTCGACGGCGTGGCCATGGCCCTGATCGGTCAGCTGCATCCTCTGGCGACCATTGTGGTGGCCATCTTCTTCGCAGCTCTGCGGGTGGGCTCTACCACCATGCAGGCGGCCACCGGCGTGCCCACCAGCGTATCCGACATCATCCAGGCCCTGGTGATCGTGTTCACCGTGGCAGGTCTGGCCATGGTGAAGCTGCCCGGATTCAAGGCGTTCCTGGGAAGGCTGACGGAGAGACGGAAGGAGGCGGCCTGATATGGAATTTGTCATGAACATCATCCTCTCCAGCGTTCGCATGGCCACGCCCCTGATCTTTCTGGCGCTGGCGGAGCTGTACTCCCAGCGGGCGGGCCTGGTCCACATCGGACTGGAGGGCCTGGCCTCTATCGGCTCTCTGGTGGGCTTTCTGGTGAGCCTCATCACCGGCAGCCCCATGCTGGGCGTGCTGGCTGGCGCGGCGGTGGGCATTCTGGTGAACATGATCTTCGCCTACGCTACCGTCACCCTCTGCGCGGAGCAGATCGTCTACGGTATGGCCATCAACATCTTCGCCCCGGCCCTGGCGGCCTTCATCTACCGGGTCTACTTCGGCGCCGGGTCCGAGCTGGTGCAGGTGGGTCTGATGAACACGCTGTCCTCCTCCCTGGGCATCACCTCCGACAACTTCCTGGTCCGCCTCCTGCTGGACCAGACGCCCATGGTGTACCTGGCTTACGGCCTGGTGATCTTCACGGTTATCTACTTCAACCGTACCAAGTCCGGCCTGAACTACAAGGCCGTGGGCGAGTATCCCAAGGCGGCGGCAACTCTGGGCATCAACGTCATTGGCGTGAAGTACGCCGCCTGCGTCATCTGCGGCGCCCTGGCCGGCATCGGCGGTGCCTATCTCACCACCTGCTACGCCAACACCTACGTGGACGGCAACGTGGCGGGCCGGGGCTTCATCGCCCTGGCGGCGGTGATCTTCGGCCGGTGGAGCGGTGCCGGCGTGCTGCTGGCGTGCCTGTTCTTCGGCTTCTGCGACGCGCTGCAGATCCGGCTGCAGGTGGGCAGCTTCGGCGTGCCCTATCAGTTCTTCCAGATGATCCCCTACATCGCCACCGTGGTGGTATTGGCCGGCATCGGCATGAAGAAGGCCGGCCCCAAGAGCTCCGGCAAGCCCTATCTCAAGGAGGAGCGCTGAGGATAATCGCCGCCCACGCGGCTGTTATCAATAGAAGGCATCCACATTTATGAAGAATTGGGAGGAAAGAACATGAAAAAATTATTGGCTCTGCTTCTCACCCTGGTCATGTGCCTGTCGCTGGCGGCGTGCGGCGGCTCCGGTACCGACACCTCCGGCACTGACACGTCCAGCGGAGAAACCGGCGAAGACTCCGGCGACAGCAGCTACCGGGTGGCCATGATCTGCGACTCCAGCATCTCCGACGGCGGGTGGGGCATGTCCTGCTACAACGCCATGGTGGATGCCGCCGCAGAGCGCGGCTGGGCCACGGAGGTCTCCGACAGCATCGCCCAGTCTGCCTACTATGACACCATCATCTCCTATTGTGACCTGGGCTATGACCTGATCTACGCCCCTGGCAACCAGTACACCGACGCCGTCCTTCAGGCGGCGGAGGAGTTCCCCGATGTGGCCTTCGCCCTGCTGAACGGCGGCGAGGACACTCCCGCCAAAGCCGTCAACGGCAATGTGACCTCCCTGCTGCCCAATGCCCAGCAGGTGGGCTGGATCGCCGGTGCCCTGGCCGGTCTTATGACCAAGAGCGGCACGGTGGCCTTCATTGGCGCCATGGAACTGGATACCACCCTGGGCAAGTATAACGGATTCAAGGAAGCCGCCGCCTATGTGGGACAGCAGGAGGGCAAGACCGTCTCCACTCTGGATGTGGTCTACTCCGGCGACTTTTCCGCCGCCGACAAGGGCATTGAGTTTGCCAAGGCCATGATCGACCAGGGCGCTGATGTGTTCTTTGGCGACGCCTCCGCTGTGGACTCCGGCGCACGGCAGGCCATTGACGAGGCCAACGCCGCCAGCGGCTCCGTAAGCATCTATGACATCGCCCAGCCCTCCGATCTGTTGGGCCAGAACGAGTGCATCATCGGCAGCCAGGTGACGGACAATGCCTCCCTTGTGGGCCTGTGCATGGAGGCTGTGGAGGATGGCTCCTTCGGCGGCGAGGTCATCTACGGCACCCTGCAGAACGGTGCCCTGTCCGCGGGTGCCCTCAGCGACCTGGTGCCCGCTGATGTTCAGGAGAAGTATCAGGGCTACCTGGACCAGATGGTGGACGGCAGCTTTATGCAGTAAGATTTATACCCGCAAACCACTGCGGCTCCATCCAGATGCCTGGATGGAGCCGCTTTCCCCCCTGCCCGGGAAACTTCTGCCCAACGGTAGAACGGGGCCTGCAGTGCCGGGCATTGGATGGCGGGCAGCCGCTCCCCTCCTCCCTGGCCCGCAGACGCAAAACAGCCGTGCGATTTTTGATCGCACGGCCGTTTTTCCGATATTCTGCCCCACAGGAACGGCGCGGTCCGCCCTGTTCTCCGGGTCATCAGGAGCGGGAAGCTCTCTCCTCCCGGCAGTCTTCCGGTTTTTTCGTGTGGTTTTTATAGGTATTCCATGTGGGTTCATATTCCGCTGTGGCCTGATTGCCCCACATGGCCCAGCCCTCCCGGTCCCCGCGGGCAAACAGCTCAAGAAACGGCCCTGGAGAGCATCGCTCGATCAGGGGGATGAATTCGTCCGGTTTTCTGGAGTGCTCCCGCTTCTGTGCCCGCAGCAGGTTCACCTGGGACCTGGCCGGGGGCAGCGTCCTGTTCCCGCCGCCCCTGACACCAAAGAGCAGAATTTCCGTCACATTCCGGAAGTAGAACCCCACACCCCGGCCGTCCGGTTCTCCGTCCTTGCGAACCTTCTCCCAGATGATATTGCCCTTGTACTCGAATCCCCAGGCCTTCATGACCGCAAGGCCGTCGGGAAGCAGGGCATTGGGGACCCACAGATACAGATGGCTCTTCTCCGCCGCCACCTGTGCCACCGGCAGCGCCATGATGTCTTCCAGCTCCATGGTCTCGTAGCGATTCAGCCGCTTGTGCTCAGGCGCTACCTTCCCGGTCCGATTCTGGAACCTCCAGGGAGGGTCGGCATATATGGTGGCGTATTTTTGATCGCCGCAGAAACGCAGCAGATTTTCAGATGTTTCCTGGATTGTGCTCATCGATGTACCCTTCCTCCCAATCTGTGATGCACGGTTTCTTGATGCCTACTGCCAGAATGGGGCATCCGCCGTTCCTGCGGGAATCCAAGCGATAGGTCAATTTCCCCATCCAGGTGGTGCTGGCCCCGTACTTCCGCAGAATGGGTTTCCACTGGCGGGTCTTTCCGTCATAGTCGTAAATGGTTTTGAAGATGTCGTTCAGCTCGGCAGAGCGCGTAATGATGATCCCTGCACTGACAAGGTCGCAGTCATAATACGTCCGCATGGCCAGCAGGTCCCGGTCGAACGTCTGATCTTTGCTGTTCCACTCCAGATCGAAGGCGATCCGGTTTTTCAGAAAGTCGATATTATGTCCGTCGATATACCCGGGTATGACCTTTTCCTCAAACGGCTCCTGGGAAAAGCGTCCCCGCTGTTCGGCCTGCCGCGGATAGAACTTGATGTGGAGGTCGCCGGAAATGCGGATCTCGCGCCATCCGCGGGGATACAGCACATCATCAAACTTTTTGGGGATCTTGGTCTCGTTTCCGCCGGACTCCCGAAGATCGTCCGTAGTGATGCGCAGCTGACGCAGGCAGTCCACAATCTCGCTCCACTCCGCCGGAAATGCCTGTGTGATAATCTCAAGCGCGTGATTATAGCTGTAAAATTCAAACTTCTCTAAAAGGTCGGGCGCAATATACTCTCTCAAGTCCAAGGCGGCTGTCCTCCTGTGTTTTAGATATTATAACATCTTTTCCTCCCGTTTTCACCACCATTTTTTGAATGCGCCATAATTTTCAGGGGGTGCCTCTTTTTTACGTTTCACCAATCCGGGTCCCGCAGCCCCCGCCGGGCAGCAAAAATTTCGGAAAGAGGACACATGTTAACAGAGCGCAGCCAATTGGGTGCTGTGGCAGGATGGTACATTTCCCCAGAGAGTCTTCAGAAGGGGTACGACCCAGGCATTGACGACTATATGGTGAAGTCCGGCGACTTCAGCGGGCTGCTCATGCGGGTGCGGGCACTGCTGCGCCGGGCCAATATTGAGGCCAGCCGGAAGCTGTCCGTGGACGGACTTCTTCTGTATGCCGACGCGCTGACGGCCTCTCTTGCCGGAGCGGAGATCCCCGTGACCATCCGGGAATTCAACATCCTGTACGAGCTGCTGTCCTGCCCCAACCGCATCTTCCCGCTACGGGTACAGGCGGAAGTTCTGTGGCAGCGGCAGACACACTGAACCCGCCGTCCCGTCACGTCCCCTGCGTCAATTCGCAAAGGCCATAGCCGGAAGTCCCGCCTCTCCGCCGCCGCGGCGCAAGAGGCACCCGGACGGCTCCCCGGCGCAGAGTCCGCACACTTGATTGAAAATGGATGCGCAGGCGGCAAATATTGTGGTATAATATCCATACTGAGATCGTTGGTGGCCGCCGGGCCGCGGCCGCTCCTTTCTCCGGCCGCGGCCCCCGCCCTGTCAGGGCTTTTACGGGCAAACGTCCAACTTCCCGGCGCACCGCAGTGTGCAGGGCTGGAGATCACAGCAGGTACGGCAGCCTCCGCCGCCCCCCGTCCGGCCCTCCCCCGATATTTTTGAAAACGGTGCAAACGATCAGGACCGTGTCGACTGCCGGAGCCTACCGGAGGGCGGCCGCCTGCTCTTGTCCGGCGGCGGCGCAACGCGCCGGAGGGAGCTCCGCCCTGGCTGCCTGCACCACCGCCGGAACGGCGTGAAGCACGGATGTGCCATCCGGGGCACGGCGTCTCCGCAGGGGGCGGCATCGAGGGCGCACTGTCCAAGGGGCAGTCATCAGAAAAGAGGAATGCGTATGTGGATTCTCTTCGCGGCTGGATCCGCGCTTTTTCGCCGGTGTGACGGCCATTCTGGCCAAGTGCGGCATCCGGAAGACCGACTCCACCGTGGCCACCGCCATCCGCACCCTTGTGGTGCTGGCTTTTGCGTGGACCATGGTGTTTGTCGTGGGCTCCCAGGGGGAGATCCGGAACATCGGCCCCACAACGCTCTTCTTTCTGGTGCTGTCCGGCCTGGCTACCGGAGCCTCCTGGCTGTGCTACTTCAAGGCCCTCCAGCTGGGTGACATCAACAAGGTGGTGCCCATCGACAAATCCAGCACCGTGCTCACCATCCTGCTGGCCTTTTTTCTGCTGGGGGAGCCTATCGGCCTGCCTCAGGGGATCGGGGTGGTGCTGATCGGCACAGGCACCTTCCTGATGCTGGAGAAAAGGTCCCCCGCGGCCGGCTGTGCACCCCAGTGCGGGAGCTGGATGCTCTACGCCTTCGGCTCGGCGGTGTTTGCCAGTCTCACCGCGATCCTGGGCAAAGCCGGCATTCAGGGCGTGGAGTCCAACCTGGGCACCGCCATCCGCACCGGTGTGGTGTTGGTGATGGCCTGGCTCATGGTGCTGGTGACAGGCAAGGCCGGTGCGGTGCGGCAGGTGCCCCGGCGGGAGTTGGCGTTCATCTGCCTGTCCGGCGTGGCCACCGGGGCCTCCTGGCTGTGCTATTACCGGGCGCTTCAGAGCGGCCCCGCCAGCGTGGTGGTGCCCATCGACAAGTTGAGCATTTTGGTCACAGTGGCCTTTTCCCGGCTGGTGTTTCAGGAGAGGCTCACATCTCGCTCCGCCGCAGGTCTTGCCCTCATTGTGGCCGGGACGCTGGCCATGCTGTTCTGACCGCCGGAGCCATCCCCCTCCAGCGGGGTTCTCTTCGCGCCCACCCGATGCCGGACAGGTGTTCCTTTCGGCGGGCCGCCAGCTGGCGGCCGGGGGAAAATTTCCACTCTTGTTTTTTTCTGTACAGCGTGCTATAATGGCCGAGGTTTAAGGAATGCGGCGAAAGGGGGAGCTCCCTGGCGCCACGCTCACATAGATGACAAGAACCAGATTGCGAGGGAGCCTGTGTTCCAGGCTGAGAGGGTCCCAGTAAGGGCCGACCGCACCCGGCTTCCCAGGCGGAAGCGGGGGCATCAGCATCTGCGTGAAGGTCTGAACGGGTATGTGCTGATGAGGCGCGTGCCCGTTTTGTTTTGCGCAGAAAATTAAACTGGAGGGATTCCCATGAAAAAGAAGATTTCCGCACTTTTGTTGAGCCTGGCGCTGTGCGCCGGACTCCTGGCCGGCTGCGGCACCGGGGAGACGGCGGAGGCTCCGTCCGACACCGATGTACAGCAGGTGGACTCTCTGAAAATCGCATTTTCTCCCTATGCGGACGCCGACCTCATCTCCGAGTCCACGGAGCCGCTGGAGGAGCTGCTGAAGGCAAAGCTGCTGGAAAAGGGCTATGACGTGGAGGAGATCGACATGACCGTGGGCACCAGCTACACCGCCGTGGGCGAGGCCCTCAGCGCCGGCAGCGCGGACCTGGGCTTCATCTCCGGCGGCAACTATGTGCTCTTCTCCGACGACTGCGATGTGCTGCTGACCGCCCTGCGCTATGCCATCAACAAGGACTCTGAGAACCCCGCCGACTGGAACGACGGCACCATCGAGGAGAACACAGAGGGCATGAGCACTTACTACCGCTGTATCCTGCTGGCCGGTCCCAGCGAGAAGGGCCAGGAGCTGCTCTCCAAGGTCAACGCCGGGGAGGAGCTGACCTGGGACGACCTGAACAGCGCCACCTGGGCGGTGCTGAATCCCACCTCCGCCTCCGGGTACATCTATCCCTCCCTGTGGCTGCAGGAGCACTACGGTAAGGGGATCAGCGATCTGGACAATGTGGTGGAGTGCGACTCCCACACCACCTCCGTGGCCCGGCTAGCTGCCGGTCAGGTGGATGTGATGGTGTCCTACGGCCACATCCGCATCAAGAACGCCCCCATCTGGGAATCCGACTTCGGTGGCACAGCCCCCATGGTGGAGCAGACCGGCGTGATCGGTGTGACGGACGGCATCTACAACGACATGATCGCGTACAGCAAGACCTCTGACACCATGGCGGACGAAGCCTTCCGGCAGGCAGTGGGCGAGTCCTTCATTGAGCTGGCCCAGACCGAGGAGGGGCAGGAGATCTTCGGCGTATTCAGCCAGGTGGGCTACGACTGGGGCAGCGACTCCGACTATGACGGAGAGCGGGCGGCCCAGGCGCTTTTGAAATCTATGGAAGCGTGACCATCTTCAGGAGGGATTTCATGCTGCAGGCGATCCATATCCGCAAACAATTTCAGCGTTCCGGCGAGGTGCTGCGGGATGTCAGCTTCACCCTGGGCGACGGCGAGTTTCTCTCGGTCATCGGCCCGTCCGGCGCCGGGAAAACCACCCTGTTCCGCATCCTGAATGGAACGGAGCTGTGCAGCGGCGGTGAAGTCCTCTATGGCGGGACGCACTTTGAAGCCGCCCGAGGCCGGGAAAAGCGGGCGGTCCAGCAGGGGATCGGCACCATCTACCAGGATTTCTGCCTGGTGGAGAACCTGTCCGCCATCCAGAACGTGCTGAACGCCTGCCTGCCGGACATGTCCCTGGCCGCCTCCCTGCTGGGGGCGTTCGGACGGGAGCGGTCCGAACAGGCCGCCGCGATCCTGCGAGAGGTCGGGCTGGCGGACAAGCTGGAGGAGCCGGTGAAAAACCTCTCCGGCGGGCAGAAGCAGCGGGTGGCCATCGCCCGCGCCCTGATGCGGAACCCCTCCATCCTGCTGGCGGACGAGCCGGTGGCGTCCCTGGACCCCGTCACCGGGCGGCAAATCCTGTGCCTGCTCCGGGACATTCAGCGCCAACGCGGCGTCAGCATCCTGATGAACAGCCACAATCTGGACCTGTCCCTGGAGTTCTCCACCCATATCGTCGGCATGAACCGGGGACGCGTCGTCTTTGACGGCGCCCCCGGGGATGTGACGGAGGCCGTCCTGCGGGATATTTACGGCGAGGCGGCGGCCGTATGAAACAAAGACGTATCCGCTGCCTCGCTGCGGCCGCTTTTGTGCTGCTGTTCCTGGGAGCCGCCTGGTTCACCGGATGCGACCTGTCCCTGATGTGGAGCCGGCGTGACCACCTGACGGACATCGCCGCAAAGATGTTTCCGCCGGACTGGGGATTCCTCGGGAAGGTCCTGCCCCTGCTGTGGGCCACGATCCAGATGTCCATCACCGGGACCTTTCTGGGCGCGGTGCTGTCCATCCCGGCCGCCATGGCCTGCGCCGCCTCCCTGCCGGGACCCGGCCCGGTCAAGAAGGCGGTCCGCTTCTGCATCCAGGTGCTCCGCTCCTTCCCGGCCCTGATCCTGGCCCTGCTGGCCACGTTCTTTCTGGGCATCGGCTCTTTTGCCGGAACGGCCGCCATCACGGTCTACACCTTTGCCATCATGACCCGCCTGACCTATGAGGACATCGAGAGCGCGCCCCAGGGTCCCTATCTGGCCCTGCGGGCTATGGGCGCTGCCTCAGCCCAGGCGTTCTTCCGCTCCACCTTACCGGAGATCCTGCCGGCCTATCTCACCAACGCCCTCTATCTGCTGGAGGGCAATGTGCGGCACAGCGCCATCCTGGGCTATGTGGGCGCAGGCGGGATCGGCCTGCTGCTCAATGAAAAGGTCTCCTGGCGGGAGTACGACAAGGTGGGGACGATCCTGCTGCTGCTCTTCGCCGTGGTCTATCTCATGGAGCATCTCAGCACATGGCTCACCCGTCTGGTGCAGCAGGAGCGGACCCTGGGCCGGCAGGAGCGCCGGCTGCTGGCGGGCGCGGCGGCCGCGCTGGTATTGTTCTGCACGGTCACGCTTCCGCCGCCCGACCTGTCCCGCACAAGCATGCAGATGGTGAAGACGCTCTTCACCGGCCTCCTGCATCCGAACTGGGAGCTGTTTTTCCGCCTGGACAGCAGCGGACTTGCCTATCTCCTGCTGGAGACCGTCGCCATCGCGCTGGTGGGGACCTGCGTCGGCGCCGTCTTTTCCGTTCCTCTGGCGTTTCTCGGCAGCAGCCGCTTTTTCCCGGCCCCCGCCGCCTGGCTGTTCCGGACACTGGTGACCGCCATCCGGTCCGTTCCCTTCCTGATCTATGGACTGATCTTCATCCGCGTCTGCGGCCCCGGCTCCTTTACCGGAGTGCTGACCCTGGCAGTGTGCAGCGTGGGACTTCTCTGCAAGCGCTTCACAGAGGCCATCGACACCTTGGATTTTCGGGCGTATCACGCTCTGGAGGCCATGGGGACGCCGAAGCTGTCCTGCGTCCGCCACGCGGCTCTGCCGCAGCTGGTGCCTCAGTTCTTCTCCGCCTGGCTCTATCGGTTTGACGTCAATATCCGCGAGGCCTCCGCCCTTGGCCTGGCCGGTGCGGGCGGAATCGGCGCGCCGCTGATCCTGGCCCTGAACCAATACGCCTGGCATGATGTCAGCACCCTGGCGCTGGGCATGATCGCCTTGTCCTGGCTGGTGGATCTGGTCTCCGCTTTCTGCCGCCGCAGGGACGCCTGAGGCCGATGCCCGCCAGCAGCCGGATCCGGTGCAGCCCCCCCGTTCCGCCCCGGCGGGAAGGATTCCGGCGGAGCTGCTGCAAAGCAAGACACGGACAGTCTTTGGACTGTCCGTGCCTTGCGATTCCCCGGCCGGGAGCCGCTCAGAGTGCTTCGTATTCCGCGTCGCTCACCGGCTCGCACCACTCGTTGGAGCACACCTCACCGGGCATCTCGACGGCGATGTGGCTGAACCAGCTGTCCCGCTTGGCGCCGTGCCAGTGCTTGACCTCCGCCGGGATGACGATGACTCTGCCGGGCTCCAGGCTGACCGCCTCTTTGCCCTCCTCCTGGTACCAACCCTCGCCGGCGGTGCAGATCAGCAGCTGCCCGCCGCCCTCGGAGGCGTGGTGGATATGCCAGTTGTTCCGGCACCCGGGCTCGAAGGTGACGTTGGCCAGAAACAGCCCGTCCTCCGGGCGGGTCAGGGGATTGAGATAGGACCGGCCGGCAAAGTACCGGGCAAAAGCGTCGTTGGGCGCGCCCAGGCCAAACACGTTCTGTTCCTCAAATGCAGCCTTGTCCATGATCTTCATGCAACATACCTCCCAATGCTTTCTTATGAATGCGGGGCAGACCGCCGCCCCGGTGTGGATGTTCTGCCGCCAGCGTGTCTCCTGCCGCTCACGGGTGTGAATATCCGCCAGCGCGGCGGCCCGTATCTCCACCAGTAGCCGCAGCCGCATATAGCCCCCCGTCTCCTCTCCGGTGAAGCCGATGTCCCGAAGCGTCAGGATCAGGTTCAGCCGCTCCGGGTCGCGGCCTGCCCGACCTCAGGACCTCCATGGAGATCTGATCGCACTCGCTGGCCTCCTGGATCGTCATCGCCCGCACCTCAGGGCAGAAAGTGGAGACGTCCCCGCAGGGACGCCTCCATTCTAAATCTGGAACTTCGCCTTGTCCAATGCCTATACCGGATGGTCTGATATTCCGCCGACGTATTTCTCGGCAAATCGCAGCAGGGCAGCAGCGGTGGCAGAAAGGACCTCGGTCTTCTTCCAGGCCAGAACCGTGCCCGACTCCAGCGGCGGAGAGAGGGGTACGAACCGCAGCCCGTCATAGGCGCAATCCAGCCGGATCACCAGATAGATCCCCAGCCCCTCCCGGGCCAGCTGGGTCTGGTTGTAAGGCAGGTTGCCGCTGGCCGCCACCTGGATCCGGTCTGCGTAAGGGCCGAACCAGCGGATCATTTCCCGGCGCATCAGCTCCCGGGTGGTCAGGATCAGGGGGCTGTCCGCCAGGTCCCCGGGCGTCACCGCCTCCCGCCGGGCCAGGGGTGAATCCTCCGGCACCAGGACGCCCCAGGATTCCCGGACGGGCAGCCGGAGGATCTGGTAGCGGCTGGTGTCCACCGGCTCCAGCAGAAGTCCCATGTCCAGGAGTCCCTGCTCGATCCGCTCCTTGATCCCGTCGGAGTCTCCGCTGTAAATCTCATACTGGACCCGGGGATGCTGGCGGTGAAAGGCAGCCAGGAGCTTTGCCAGATACGTCATGCTCCGCAGGTCGCCGCTTCCGATGGAGATCCGGCCTGTGATCTCCTCCGCCGGTCGGAGCTCCCGGGCCGTCTTCTCCGCCAGCTCTACGATCTCCTGAGCCCGGCGGCGCAGCAGCATCCCGGCCTCCGTCAGAACGATGTGGTGCTGGCTGCGGCGGAACAGCTTGACTCCCAGCTCCTCCTCCAGCTGCATCAGCTGGCGGGACAGGGTGGGCTGCGTCAGATGGAGCAGCGCCGCCGCCCGGGTGATGTTCTCCTCCCGGGCCACAGTCAAAAAATACTTCAGCGTCCGAAATTCCACCGGGCCGCACCTCCTCTTCTCCCCTACCATATCATGGCCGCAGTGGGGCCGCAAGTGTGATATGTGTGAAATGTATGTCTCAGCATAGAAAACAGGTATTCGCTATTTCTCATTTCAGGCGGTATAATAGGGTCATGTGAGGCGCGGCGCCCGGACTCCGGCTGCCGCAGAGTTGCAACAGGAAAGGATGGTTTCGACCTATGGAATACCGTGTCAACCGCCGCACCGGGGACCGGATCAGCGTCCTGGGCGTGGGCACCAGCGGCCTCCCCGCCGCCGGGGCGAAAGAGGGTGCCGCCACGCTGGAGATGGCCCTGGAGCAGGGGATCAACTACTTCGACCTGGCCACTGCCGACTCCGCCTGCTTCCCCATCTTCGGCGCCGCCCTTGCGGGTGTGCGCAGGCAGGTGCTCTACCAGGTCCACTTCGGCGCCAATTACGCCGCCGGTAAACCTTACAGCTGGACCACGGATCTGGAGACCGTCAAGCGGTCGGTAGCGTGGCAGTTGGAGCAGCTGCGGACGGACTACATCGACTACGGCTTCATCCACTGTATGGACGAGTCCGGCGACTGGCGCCGGTATGTGGACAACGGCGTTCTTCAGTATCTGGAGGCGCTGAAAGCCCAGGGCGTCGTCCGCCACATCGGCCTCTCCACCCATACGCCGGCCCTGGCCCGGGAGGTGCTGGACACCGGCCTGGCGGACATGATGATGTTCAGCATCAACCCCAGCTACGACTATCAGCACGGCGAGTATGCCAACGGCAGCGCCACGGAGCGGATGGCCCTTTACCGCCGGTGCGAGGCGGAGGGCGTGGGCATCTCCGTGATGAAGGCCTTTGCCGGCGGACAGCTGCTGGATGCTCGTACCTCTCCCTTCGGTCAGGCCCTGACGGAATATCAATGCATCCAGTACGCCCTGGACAAGCCCGGCGTCCTGACGGTGCTGCCCGGTGTCCGAGACCGGGCGGATCTGGAACGGGTCCTGGGCTTTCTGCGGGCTGGGGAGGCGGAGCGGGACTACTCCGTCATCAGCTCCCTCACCCCCAGAGACGCGGAGGGCACCTGCGTCTACTGCAACCACTGCCAGCCCTGCCCCGCCGGCCTGGACGTGGGCCTCATCAACAAGTATTATGACTTGGCCCGTGCGGGGGATGCCTTGGCGGCAGAGCACTACCGGAGCCTGTCTCTGGGTGCGGATGCCTGCATCAGCTGCGGCCACTGTGACCGCCGGTGCCCCTTCCATGTATCCCAGTCGGCGCGGATGCGGGAGATCGCATCCTACTTCCGGCAGGCGTGAGGGCCCTGGCCGTTCCTTGCACCTTTGCCGGCTACATCAATGAGCGGCTGACTGCTGACATCCCCACCGTCCTCCGCTCCGCCACCGCCCTGGTGCCCCTGAAGATGGAGACGCCCGTCCCCTTCACCGGCACCTGGCGGATGCGGAGGCCTGTCTGAAGGAATTCTACTGAGTGCCCTTCACGTATCCATCTCCCAAAATCACCAAGACGGCTGCCAACCCGGCAGCCGTCTTTTTTTCGTTGATTCCCGCCTCCCCCGGAGGTGCGCCGGAATCAGAACTGTTTCAGTTATCTCCGATAGGATAGGGCGGGGGTGCGCGCTCCCGTTTTCACGGGTGTCCCCGCGGCCGGAGCCGCCGGCGGACGGTCAGTCGTCACGTGCCTCGTCCGCCGGCTTCTCCCGCGGGGTCTGCTGTTCCTTTTTCAGGGATTCCAGTCCCAGCCGGATCAATTCCACGGTCGCCTCCGAACGGGTCTGGAACCGGCGCTCAAAGCGGAAATCCTCGATCTGCTGAAACAGCTCATTGTCCACGGATACCGTGTAACGCGGTCTGTCTGTTGCCATCCTTATCACCTCTGGCCCTATTATACACGAGTGAACCACCGGTGTAAAGAGAGCCGCAGCCCCCTTGACTTCGGTTCAGTGAACCACTATAATAACTTTAACAGGTTCACCTATTCACTTAACCACTATATGGAAAGGAGCTGCGTACATGAACAGAGATCAAAAACGGTTTACCATCTCCGTGACGCCGGAGCTGGCGGCGGAACTGACCGCGGCAAAGCAGAGCAGCTACCCCGGCGTCCCCCGGGACGCGATGTTCCGGGACCTAATCATCCGGGGCCTTGCGGCGTGGGAAAAGCAGTCCGGCAAGAATAGCCAGCCCGTGTGACGGGTGGGGTGCCGGGCCCCATCGAAGCTCCTTCGGCTCTCCCGGCAAACGGCGGCAGACAGAAACAGACAGAAACACGGTGAAAGTCAGAGGCGGCAGGTACGCCCGGTGCGGGCACCCGTGGGCAGCTGCCCGCACCCGCCATCCCATGGAGACAGCAGAACAATTCTGGGCGTTCCTGACCGGGAGCGTCCAAAGCGGTGCAGGGTTCAGTCCGTATGTCATACGGTCGTAACCCGCCGTTCATCGCTCCCCCTGACCGGGAGGAGACGGAACGTGAGCAAAGTAACCATGAGACGGCCGGATGCCCGGGCCATGGCCCAGCTTCTGGCGGAGCAGACGCAGACGGCGGCGGGGCTGATCCTCCGCCTGGCCTGGCGGCAGGGGCTGACCCGGGAGGAGATCCAGCGCCTCACTTGGAACGATGTGGACTTTTCTGCCCATCAGCTCCGGCTGCCGGACCGGACCATCCCGCTGGAGACGGAGACCGAGGACTGCCTGCGCCGGCAGGCGGAGCGCCCCGACCCGCCTACTCCCTTCGTGGTGGTCTCGGACCGCCGCAGGCAGCAGATGCCGCCGGAGTCCATTTCCCGCCTGGCCAGAAAAACTCTGGACCGGATGGGGCTGGGCGGCATCAGCCTGATGGATCTGCGGCACGACTTCATCATCCGCCATCTGGAATCCCACGATTGGCCCTATGTGGCCCGGATCAGCGGCATCGCCGTCCCCACTCTGTATGCCGTTTTCTCCGACTATCTGCCGGAGGGGCGGCAGAAGGACCCCCGCCCTCGGCGGGAGGTGGACGGTTTTTTGATGTGGAAGCTGCTTCAGGCGGAGGGCAGCTCCCCGGTGGGGCTTGCCCTTTGGATGGGTTGGAAGCTGGGGATGCAGGTCCGGGAGATGACAGCCCTGACCTGGGACCAGGTGGATCTGGACCGGGGTCTGGTGCGGCTGCCGGACCGGGACCTGGCCCTGGGCGTCACCCTGCGGCGCCTGCTGCGGGCGGCGGCGGGACGCCGGCGGCCGGGTGAGGACCCGCACGTGCTGCTGACGCCCAACTCCCGGCGGCCCTTGGACCAGCCCCGGCTGTCCAAGATGGTGCGGACCGCCCTGATCCGGGGCGGGATGGAGCACATCAGCCTGGGAGATCTCTGCCGGGAGGAGCGCCGGGAGAGCGAGGACGCCCGGCTGCTGGCCTACGCCGCCGAAAAAGGCACCATCTCCCGGTCGGAGGCCATGTCGCTGCTCGGCCTGTCCAAGGTGGCGGCCTACGAGCGTCTCCGGCAGCTGGCTGAGCGGGGAAAGCTGGTGCGGGTCGGCGGCAAATACTACCCCGCCGGCCAAGTGGTGCCGCCGGAGGAGCAGTATGACGTCATCCGTACATTTCTGGAGCAGTCCGGTCCGGCCTACCGGCAGGATCTGGCGGCGCTCCTGCACGTCGGCGACAGACAGTGTGCCCTGATCCTCAAGCACATGGTGGAGGACAGGCGTCTGGTGCAGGCCGGGCAGCGGTACGCCCTTCCCATTCGTGAGGAGGTTCTGCTGTGAACGGCGCAAAAAGAGAGCGGCCCTCAGGGGCCGCTCTCTTTTTTGGCCCGCGCCGCGGCCGGAGCAGAAATCGCGTCCGTGTTATGATGGCGTGACATGGCTGTCCATGCGGTTTGTGCGCCGTTTTTCAATTGGATTAAAAGGTTTGCGAAACGCTGGACACCGGCAGTTTTTTCCCGTAAATTGGCCTTGCGAACGGCGGAAGCGCCCCGCATCCGGCTCTGCGGTTGGTGTAGGCCGACACAAGTTGGTTGGCTAGCCCCCACACGAATCCCAGACCCGCCTGGGGTCTTCCGGCGGACCGCAAATTTTTTGAAGGAGGAGAAATCCCAAATGAAGAAGTTCCTTTCTCTGGTGCTTGCTCTGGTGATGACCATGTCTCCGCCAAGATCATCTGCAACCTGATCCTGGGCCCCACCACCGCCTCCGCGCTCAGCGCAGGCACCGCTCCCTTTAAGGATGTTCCCGTGACCAACACCTTCGCGGGCTACATCACCTACTGCTCTCAGCAGGGTATCATCAGCGGCTATGCTGACGGCACCTTCCGTCCCACCGGTACCCTGAGCGGCAACGCGTTCATGAAGATGCTGCTGGGCGCCCTGGGCTATGACAGTTCCATCGAGGGCTACACCGGCCCCAACTGGCAGGTCAGCGTCATCAAGCAGGCCAGCGGCATCGGTCTGGACGACGGCAACGACGAGTTCGTGGGCTCCCAGGCTGTGACCCGTCAGGAGGCCGCCCTGTACGCCTTCAATATGCTGCAGGCCACCATGGTCGAGTATGACAAGAAGGACACCATCGTTGTGGGCGACATCACTATCAACACCACTTCCACCCGCAAGGACGTGGAAAACAATACCAACACCGACGGCAACATCGATGGCGAGCGCAACGGCGACGGCCTGATGCAGTTCGGCGAGAAGTATTTCAAGGACCTGGAGAAGGAGGATGCCACCGACATCTTCGGCCATCCCTCCAGCAAGTGGGTCTATGATGGCGACGATGTGGGCACCTATGCCAACGAGGCTGACGCCACTTATGTGGTGGAGGACGACGATATGGACGTCGGCCAGGTGGTCACCAGCTCCAGCTACATGAATTACAGCAGCTCCGAAGCCAAGGATGCCAAGTACTTCCTGAACGGCGATGACAATGAGGTGAAGTCCTCTGAGCTGGTTGCCGTGGGCGATATCGTCGAGGCTTACGAGAATGACAACGGCGATGTGGAGACCGTTGTGGTTTCCCGCTACACTGTTGCCAAGATCGACAAGGTCGACACCGACGTCAGCACCGCTGAGAGCCGCAACGGCGCCTCCGAGGTCCTGACCCTCACCGATCTGGACGGCGACAACAGCAACGACTACTACGACAAGTACGACGATGCCGAGAAGACCCTGCGGGGCTATGCCTCCTCCTATGACGAGGGCAGTGTCCTGGCCGTGGCCTTCCGCGACGGCAAGTTCGGCGATGAAGTCCTGGCTTCTTACGAGGCCGAGGCTGTCACCGGCGAAGTCACCGCTTTCCGTGAGGACGAGACCGTCACCATGGACGGCACCAAGTATGAGTTTGCCCGCAACGAGAACGGCACCGCTGGTTTCGTGGACGGCATCAGCAACTTGACTTCGACAAGGAGTACACCATCTACCTGACCGCCGACGGCTATGTTATCGGTGTGGAGGGCGCCGCTGGTGCGGACCTGTCTGACGTGTACTATGTGGCCGGCGTTTACTGCGAGGAGAGCCGTTACAATGCCAACAAGTTTACCTGGTACGCCCAGGCCGTGTCCCTGGCGGATGGTTCTGCCTCTGACATCGAGCTGGATGAAACTGATGCGGACAATGCACTGAAGTCTATCATTGATGTTGCGAATAAGGAAGCGTTTACTGCTGTCAAGGGACTGTATACCTTTGATGATGACATTGCCACTGCTTGGGACGGGGACAGAGACTATACCGTCTATGGCATCGATGAGGATGATGGTCTGGACACCAGTCTGAAGAATGCTCTGGCTATGGACGACACCAAGTTCTCCACCACCATCGTCGGCGGCGGTAGCGGCAAGACCTTCTATGTGGACGAGAACACTCAGTACCTCGGCGTGGATGATTATGCCGATGATATCGACACCGTCTATGCCATGGGCGGCATGAAGGCCGGCACCTCTGGTAATGTCATCGTGATTGCTGACCAGGATGAGGACCGCGATGCCCTGTATGTGATTCTGGTTGACAGCAGCGCTTCCGTTGGCTCCGCCGACATCCTGTACGCCGCCGGCAGCAGCACCGACAAGGTGGGCACCGACAAGTACGTCCGCGAGTTCTGGTCCATGGATGACAACACCAGCGAGGACATCACCATCGATGAAAAGCTGAGTGCCCATGGCTTCTATGAGGTGGACAGCATCGACGAGGACGGCGTCTACACGCTGAAGGACTATGACAAGACCGCTTCTTCTATCGATGAGGATTCCGACGGCATCGTCGTAGAGGATCTGGCGCTGGACAACACGGACCAGATCTATCGCAACGCTCTGAGCGGCACCATCGATAGCGTCAAGTTCGACGATGTCAGCATCGCCAACGCCACCATCATCGATGGCCGCAGCAACTCCGACCGGAACGACTCCGTGTATGACCGCGAGATCAACAGCATCTCCCGTCTGGAGGCCGCTCTGGATGCCGTGAGAGACGAGGACCTGAAGGATCAGGGCACTGTGGAGATCGACCTGTATGTGAAGGACGGCGAGATCACCTTCATCTGCGTCACCGATGTGGGCGGCGTTGCCAAAGATGACGGTGAGCAGGAAAACGGCGAGCTGGACCTGACCGGTGTGGAGAATTTCGTCTGCAACAGCAATATCGTTACTGTTGACCTGGTCGGCACCGGAAAGATTCCCGCTAACTATCCTGTTACTGTGACTCTGATGAAGGCCAACAGCACCGAGGGCGATGCGGAAGTCGGCTCCAAGGAGCATGTAAACGAGACTGCCTATGAGGTTAATGATTGGAACAACCTGGGACAAATCGCGATCCAGGAAAGTGGTAATTACTATGTAATTATCACCATCGAAAATGAAGACGGCAGAGTTGTGGATGAGTTCACTTCCAACACTGTCCGCTTCGTCTACACTGCCCAGCCGTAAGGCAAATAGTTTCTTTCAAGTAACTTGTTGCGCAAGAAAGCCCCCGCTCTTACGAGCGGGGGCTTTCCCTGTTTCCATCACATCCAGGCCAGTAGTGCTGAACCGGTGCCTCGTGGTTGATGAAAAATCCATCGTCCTCCAGCCCCGCGTACTGGCCCGCGGCCTTGAAAAAGGTCTCTCCAGGAGTTGAAGGAGATCCTGTCTGCTCAGATAACTTTTCCCTCTTCCCCATGGGCGCCGGTTTTCCGGCGCTCATTTTTTGTAAAATACAGCCAGATTCAAGACAAAAGTAAAAAAATATATTATGATAGATTGAAAGGGGGGTTCCAAATTCTGGAAGACAGGCTGCGCAGCTTCCCCACGCAATGGAAGATGTCGAATTTTCTGAGAGATGTCGTTTTTTCAGGCTTTGCTGTTTTTCGTCGTACAATCTTCTCATCGCAAATTTCGAGGAAGTGCTCTCCATGGACACGATCATCCGGGAAACGCTGCGCCCCTTTGGCATTACGCGCAATTACCGCGGTTACCCGCAGACGGTCCGCGCCATTGCTCTGGTCCTGGAAGACGAATCCCGCCTGCTCAATGTCACCGAAGAGATCTATGAAGTCGTGGCCCTGCAGACCCGGTGCCATCCCTCCAACGTGGAGCGGAACATCCGGACTGTCGTTCTCTGCGCGTGGCATACAAACCGACCGCTTCTGGTCAAAATGGCGGGATTTACGCTGACGGCTCCGCCCCGCGCCTCCCAGTTTATTGATATCATTGCCTCCTACATCCAGCGGGAAGTTTTGAGTGACCCCAGCCGCCGTGTGCTGATCTGATGCCCCTCGCCTGTCTGTTCCGGGATTTGGTACCGACGGCCCATCTGCGGCCCCCCGTGCGGCAGGGATTCCCGCGTCTGCTGATGCAGCGGAATTCCTGCTCTGCGCTGGCGGAAGTGCCGCCGCGGCGGCCTGCCGGAGCAGCCGCCAAATCGCCCGCTCCCCTCTCCCCGGCCAACGAATCCGGCACAGGCGGCCGCCCTATTCCGCGGGGCGGCCGCCTGTCAGTCTCTCACTCTATTTCTGGCCGGTGATCAGCGCCAGCCGGGTCTCCACGGTGTCCAGCTGCTTCTTCACATTGCCCACGATATCCGCACCCACGATGTTTCCCTCGCTGTCCACGATATATGTAGTGGGATAGGTGGAAATATCCGCAACGAAGTCCTTGTAGAAATCGCCCTCCGGATCCGGAGAGATATTGTGATAGGTCACGCCCTTTTCCTTCAAAATCTCCCGGGCCGTGTCCAGCTGCTCCCGGCTCTCGCCGGAGTCGGTACCCACACCGATGAGGTTGATGTTTCGCTCTTTGAAATCCTGATACAGCTCCTCCAGTTCAGGCATCTCGGCGATGCAGGAACCGCAGCCATTGTTCCAGAAATTGACGATGGTGGCGTCATAGTCGGTGAAAATGTCGCTGGAGATCTCATCGCCCGCAATGTCCACCTCGGAAAATTCCGGGAAAGGTGTCTTGGACACCAGGGCGTCCTCTTCACCGGAGCTGCAGCCGGTCAATGCGGCGGTCATCAGTACCGCCGACAGCAATAGGATCAGAACACGTTTCATGTGGCAGTCTCCTTCTTCTCTTGTATTCTTTTGATCGAAAATACTCTGGTGATGGCCCCATGGGGGCAGGCAGCCGCACAGTCCCCGCAGCGGATGCACTCAGCATGGTTGGGCGTCCTGAACACATCCACATCCATTCTGCACGCACGACTGCACGCCCCGCAGGCGGTGCACCGGCCCGAGTCCACCTGCAGGCGGCAGATGGAAATTCTGTTGCACAGCCCGTAAAAGGCCCCCAGCGGGCACAGCCACTTGCAGAAAGGCCGGTAGAAAAACACCGCCAGCAGAGCTGTCCCCAGCAGGATGCAGCTCTTCCAGGTAAATAGTCCGCCCAGGCCGGCCCGGATGCCCGCATCGGCCAGCGCCAGCGGGATGCCGCCCTCCAGGATGCCGGCGGGGCAGATATACTTGCAGAAGAACGGGTCGCCCATTCCCACCTCGTTGACCACCGTCATAGGCAGGACAATGACGAAGAGCGCCAGAATCCCGTATTTCAGATAGGTCAAGATGCGGACCCGCCTGGTGCTGAACTTTTTTGCAGGGATTTTGTGAAGCAGCTCCTGGAACCATCCGAACGGGCACAGAAAGCCGCACACCACCCGCCCCAGCAGCGCGCCTGCGAAAATGAGGAATCCCACCACATACCATGCAAACTGGAACTTGGAGGAGCCGATCACCGCCTGAAGCGCCCCGATGGGGCACGAAGCTGCCGCGGCCGGACAGGAGTAGCAATTCAGCCCGGGGACGCAGACGGCCTTCAGGCCGGTCCTGGAGATCCTTCCATGCAGGAAGTTCATCAAAAAGGGGTTGGAAGCCAGCGCGGCCCCCAGCTGGATCTTCCAGCGATGCTTGTTTTCAGCCAATGCCCACACACTCCAAACACAGGTTGACGCCCTTGTGCAGGACCATGTCCGCTTCCCCGCGCCACAGCCCCAGTCCAATCATCAGCAGGGCGGCTGCCAGACAACAGAACGTGATCTTTCTCATATCAGCCCATAGCCGCCATAGCGGCGCCGCCCTCTGCCGCCGTCCCAGACTGGAACGCGGCGTTCCGGCTCATCTCCACAAAGGCGGCCGCGGACGCAGGCAGCTCCTCTGCGTCCACGGCAGAATACCATGCAGAGAGGAATGCTCCGTTCACATACCAGGAGGCGACGTTTGGCATCTCCCCGTCTTCCACCATGCTTCTGTTGCTGCCCACAGCTGCTGCCAGAGAGTCGTTGTAGAGGATGACGGGGAAGGGTGCATCGGCAAACATCTCGCTGCCGGTTCCGCTTTTGGTGCAGGCCAGGATTTCCGCCCCATTCTCCGCAACGCCCCCATATCCCTCCGCCAGTGCGTTATAGAAGACCTGCGTCCCCTCCGCTTCCGGGTCCAGGAAGGCAAAGAACACCACATCCCCCAGCTGTTCCCGGGTAAACGCCTCTCCGGACAGGGTGGTCGTGGCAAAGTCGCCCACCATGTTGCTCTCTGTTTTGCTGGCGGCGGGAACGCTGTTCTCCTCATAATAGGCATCCACCCACGCCTGATCGACCCAGCCCTTATCCAGGGCGTCCTCGATGGTAAGCGTACCAGCCTCGATGGATTGTTCCACATCCTCCTGACTGGGCCGCTTCTCTCCGCAGGCCGCCAGGGACAGGGCCATGGCAGCGGCCAGACCCAGCACGGCCAGCTTCCGTTTGTTCTTGCATCGCTTCATAAAAAACCTCCTTGCCGCACCTGCGGCGGATTTTGGACAGGAGGCATTGTAGCATGGAAAACGTAAATTTCCTGTCAAGGCGGTCTTGATGGAAATTTTATCTGGATGTGCTATAATAGCCGCACATGGAAAAGGGCGGTGAGTGGGATGCGGATTTTGGTGGTGGAGGATGAGCGTCTCCTGTGCGACGGGATCGCGGAGGATCTGAGACTGGAAAAATACACGGTGGATTGCTGCTACGATGGTCCGGCGGCCTGTGAGCGGCTGTTTGTGGAACCCTATGATCTGGTGGTCCTGGATCTGAACCTGCCAGGCATGGATGGGCTGGAGCTGCTCCGGCACATCCGGACGGAACAGCCGGAGCTGCGGGTGCTGATTCTTTCCGCCCGGTCACAGCTCTCAGACAAGGTGGCAGGGCTGGATCTGGGCGCGGACGATTACCTGACCAAGCCGTTCGCCCTGGAGGAATTGGAGGCCCGGGTGCGGACGCTGCTGCGCCGGGAATTTCGTCAGCGGGAGTCCCTTGTACAGGTGGGCGCGCTGACCCTAAACACCGTGACCCGGGAGGTCTCCGGCCGTGGGGAACCCCTTCCCCTGACGCCCCGGGAATTTGCCATCCTGGAGCATCTGATGCTTCACCGGGGATGCTGGATCAGCCAGGAGGAGCTGATGGAGCATATCTGGGAGGCGGATGCCAACCCCTTCAGCAACGCCGTGCGGATGCACATCTCCTCGCTCCGGAAAAAACTGCGGAAGCGGCTGGGCCATGATCCGATCCAGACCAAGGTAGGTCGGGGCTATCGCCTGGCCGGAGAGGAGACGGCATGAGGAAACCGATGTCCCTGCGCCTGCGGGTCACTCTGCTCTGCGCAGCCCTGCTGACGCTCTGCTGCCTCCTGCTCACTGTGACTAACAATTTTTCGGCCATCCGGATGGCCGACGCCATTCAGGCGGTGCCGCTTCTTCCGGCGCAGCGCGCAGAGCTGGAAGACAGTGTCAGCCTGCCCATGGCGGAACTGCATATCAGCGATACGATCCAGCAGGCTCAGGGGGCGTTCCACATGCAGAGCCTGCTGGCCATGGTTGCCATCCTGGCGTTGGGCCTGTTCCTCATATACCGGCTGGTTGGAAAAGCCCTTGCTCCGTTGGACACACTCACTTGCCGGATCCGGGAGCGGACGGCTGCGGATCTGGCGCAGCCCGTTGAGATCCCCGACAGCGGGGATGAGGCGGCCGCAGTGGCCCTGGCGTTCAATCAGATGTCCCAGCGGCTGAACCAGGTCTTCGTCATGCAGAGGAACTTCTCCCGCAACGCGGCCCATGAATTCCGCACACCGCTGGCAGTCCTGAAGACCCGAATCGGCCTGTTCCGCAAAAAGCAGGACTTCCGCCCCCAGGCCACACTGGAGCTGCTCCAGATCGTCGAGGGGGAGGTGGACCGCTTGTCCGCCATGGTGAGCGAACTCTTGGAGCTGACCAATCTGGAGCGGGCATCCCGCGGAGAGCGGCTCTCCTCCGGCCAGCTGATCCGGAGCGCCGCGGACCAGGCCGCCCCCCAGGCGGAAGCGCGGAGCATCACCATTTTGGTGGATGCCGCGCCCTGTACCCTGGCCGGAAATGCAGAGCTGCTCCGGCAGGCGGTATGCAATCTGGTGGAAAATGCCGTCAAGTACAGCCCGGCCGGCAGCGTTGTACACATCGCGGGCCACCGGGATGGGGAATGGTTCCAAATCGTGGTTGCCGACCAGGGACCCGGCATCCCGGAATCGCTCCGCCAGCGGATTTTCGAGCCCTTTTTCCGGGTGGATGATTCCCGCTCCCGACAGCTGGGCGGTGCCGGACTTGGTCTGGCACTGGTGCGGGCCATCGCGGAGTTCCACGGCGGCGCTGTTTATGTGGAAAAATCCCGGGGAGCGGGAAGCCGATTCGTCCTGAAGCTGCCATGCGAACAGGATCCTCCGCCGGATTGAGATACAAACTGACGTCTTTTGTCAGACGGGATCGGCGGAAACGCCTCGCGGCAGTTATTTTCATGCCCCTGGCTGTGGGCAAGCTGCCTTTCCGTGCGCCGCCCCCTGGGGCTCAGCTTTTGGGCGGAAGACGCTCTGCGGAGGGAACCGCCGTCCGGAAGCCTGCCACCGACACGTGGCGGGGCAGTCTGCGTACAACGTTTGAAGATATCAGCGTCTCTGCAAACGCGATTCCCGTTGCCTCTCCATACAGCCCTGTAATCTGTGCGCCACTTACAGCAGGAAAGCACCTGAAATCTAAAGATTTAGGTGCTTTTTGCTTCTCAACGGACAGTGCGCATCTGTTTTGGGCTTCACACATCAAGTTTCCTGCGGATAGCAGCAGCGAAGCCCGCATGACGCCCGCATCTCTCCAGGAAAAATGTGCTTCCGGCACACGCAATTCTCCCAATCGGCCTCTTAATAAATGCTGACAGTTCGGAAGGATGTACACCTCCAGATCCGTCAGTTGGTCTGCCGGGCTGTTTTCCCCGTGATGGGCTCCTGACTTATGATTGATGCGGCCCATGACGATCTTTGCCACGCCGCTGACCCTTGCGTATTCCGCGATCTGCACCGCAGGAGCCGTCCCGTACACCATGGAAATCTGCGCTCCCTGCTGCTCCGCCAAGTGCAGATTGCAGCGCAGTTGCTTTATATTCCCTGTGGTAAAGAAATCTTGCAGGGCCTGTTTGGTCTGGCGTTTCCGACAGACTTTTCCCACCCGAAGAAGCCTCTCCACATCCCGATGCTTGGTATGCCGGCACCCCTGGGTGTTGTTGTGCGCCGCTTCATCCACCAGGACAGTTGGAATCTGGTCAATATCAACCCTCCCGGAGTTGAGTGCCGCGGTATTCGTTTTTCTTATTCAGCAAGACCTCCCGTCCGTTCAGCAGGAACAATGTATCCGGTCTTACATGCGGCTCCACATACTCCGCTTCCGGATCGTATGGGAAATTCGCGCATTCATTGTTTGTCTGCCCCCTATGTACTCACCCTCCCACAACTCGTCATAGAATCAATACCTTGTCCCGTTATCGTATCACGCGTAATACTACCAAACCGTGAATAATGGCGTCATGATCGGAAGATAGAATTGGGGCGCTCCCACCAGCAGGAAAACGAGCGCCAGAATCATTTGGCGCTCGTTTCATAACTGTGTGTATCGTCCCATCCCAAAATCCGTTTGGCCATCAGATAGATTCCCGGCTTGTAAAGGACCAGAACCACATCCAAGGCAGGACTCCGGCGTATAAAGTCCGTAATCGCTTGGCCGGCAATATAGATTGCTTCTTCTCGTGGGATGTGATATTCTCCCGAAAAAATAAGTGGAAACGCAATGCTTTTGCATCCGCTGGTCACTGCCCTTGTCATGGCGCGGCGGTAGCAGTCTGCCAGCAGTAACCGCTCTCGCTCCGCGCCTCCAAACCAGCCAGATCCGGCCACGTGAATAATATAGCGGGCCGGCAGCCCAAAGGACGGCGTCATCACAGAATGTCCGATAGGACAATGTCCATGACGTCGGCAAGCCTCCTCCAGCTTTGCACTATCCGCTGCGGCGAAAATTGCCTCACAGATCCCCGGCGTACGCTTCAGTTCTGTGTTTGCAGCATTTACAATGGCATCCGTGGCAATATTTACGATATTTCCCATCCAAAGATGATACGGCATAGGTCTTCCTCCTTTACAGCAGAGCACCGCATACCAGATACCCCAAAGCGGAAATTCCGCTGGCACACAGCGCATACGGAATCTGAGACAACGCATGATCCATGTTCTCGATCTTACAGCAGCTGGATGTCAATACCGTGGCATCGGAATAGAAGCAGGCATGGCTGCCGAGCGTGGCGCCCGAGACAATCGCCCCCATGACCAGGAGCAGATTTGTGCCGATGCTCTCCGCCAGCGGCAGCAGGATTGGCGCAACGATGGCCGGAATCCCCCACACGCTGCCTGTACTGAAATTCAGGATCGCCACCACCAGAAATGTCACCAGAGGGAAGATCACGGCATTGACATGGGGCTGCACCAGGGTAATGATGTAATCGGCAATCCCGATATCGGTCATTGCCTCCTGCATAACAAACGCAAAGAAGATGATGGCCACCGTGGGAATCATGTTGCAAAAGCCGTGCATCGCCAGATCACAGAACCTGGAAAAGCTCATTTTGCCTCTGGGAATATAGAGTACAAAGCACACTGCAATCGCAGCAACCACGGCCAGAAACAGCTCTCCGGAAATGATTGCCAAGATAATCAACACGCCCACCGGCAGGATAAAGTCCATGAGGCTGCCCTGTGTCTGAAATTCCGACTCATCCTCCTCGTTGAGCGGTGCGCTCTCCGGCGAATAGACCTTGCCGGTCTCCTGAAGGCGGCGGTAAGCGGTCCGCATCCGCCCCAGCTTGGGAACAACGCCAACGATAAACAGCGGCACGATGATAACCGCTGCGATGGCGTAAAAGGCAAAGGGGATCACGTGATAGAATGTCTCTATCGCCGTTCCATAGCCCAGCTCCGCAATCCCCGGCTGCGTGAAAAATAGCCCGGAAAAGAAGATTGCCCAGGTAGAGAACGGCAGAATGGCACACACCGGCGCGCCGGTGGAATCGATGATGTAAGACAGGGCCTCCCGGGGCACACGGCGTTGGTCGGTCAGTTTTTTCATGCAGGTGCTCAGTGTCATGATATTCAAATAGTCATCCACAAAAATAAGAATCCCCATGATCCAGGTGACCATCATGGTGGACCTTGGCCCCCGGCAGAGCTTTCCAAGCGCCCTTGTAAATCCCAGTGTTCCATGGGATTCTCCCAACAGCGTAATGAGGCTGCCGAACAACGCGCACACCAAAAAGACCCATTGGTGCGAATAATCTGTCGCCACGCGGAAAAAAGCATCCATCCAGTCGGTGGCGATGTGAGACAGTGCATACACTCCCTCGGACGGGATCCGTGCAGCGCTGGTAATCACATAGGTCAGCAGAGTTCCAAAGATCAACGGTTCCAGAGTCCGCTTTGTTTTCAGCGCAAAGGCAATGACGAACAGGACGGGGATCAGTGTCCATATTCCATATTCCATGAGTACAACCTCGTTTCTACCACAGTCGCATTTATTGGAGTGCTTCTGGTGCCCGCTAAAGTCATAATAGAGCACTTCCGATGAAGATAGTGTTAGTTTCCCGGCTCTGGGATAAGGAATATATTAAGAACACCATTTGATTGAAATGACAAAATGATAGGCCGGCATTCCAGTCGATGGAATGCCGGCCTCTACTGTACAGCGGATATTCCTTTCCGGGCATTTTCTGAGTCCGGAATGTCCCCTGCGCAATTCATCAGCTGCCAGTTTATTTGCCACGCTCCAGATAGTCTGCCGCAAACTGCGCATACAGTGCGGCCCCCCTCTGCAGCACCGGCTCATGGACTGTATAGCGGTCGTTGTGGTTCCCCACCGTCATACCGAGTTCCTCATTTCTCGTTCCAAGAAAACCGAACACCGCTGGAATCTTATCGGCAAAGAAAGCAAAATCCTCACTGCCCATCATCTGGGGAAGTTCTTTCAAACACGCTTCCCCATAGAGTTTCACAGCTGCGTCATGGGCGATTTTATTCAACTCTTCATCATCGTTATAAAGAGAGTTTGCATAGTAATCATATTCAACCGTGGCAGTCGCGCCAAAAGCCTTGGCTGTGTTTTCAGCAATCCGCCGCAGCCCCTCTTCTATCTTCATACGGAATTCTGCGTTATAAGTCCGGGTGGTTCCAAACAGTTCCGCATGGTTTGCAATAATATTATACCGCTGTCCGGCGTGCATCTCTCCGATATTTACTACCAGCGGGTTTAAGGGGTCGTTCGTTCTGGAGACAAATGACTGGATATTGCTGACAATCGCTGCGGCAGCCAAAAGTGCGTCCACACCCAGATGCGGCTGTGTCCCATGGGCGGAAACGCCATCTACCTTGATTACAAAGTTATCCACACTGGCCATGCGGGGCCCCGCCTGCACATTGATGTATGGCTCCTCCAGTGTCGCCCACACGTGCTGGCCCATAATGGCATCCACGCCATCAAGGATACCCGCTTCAACATAGTATTCCGCACCGTGGCAGGTCTCCTCCGCAGCCTGGAAAATCAGTTTGACGTTGCCTTGCAATTCGTCTTTCGTCTCCATCAGCATCTTTGCCGCACCGAGAAGCATGGAGATATGGCAGTCATGGCCGCAGGCATGCATGACGCCCTTATTTCGGCTTGCAAAGGGCAGGCCTGTCTTTTCCTCTACCGGCAAGGCATCAATATCCGCCCGGAGAGCCACAGTTCTGCACGCCTTTTCGGCCTTTCCCCCCCGCAGCATCGCACATAATCCGGTATGGTCCGGGAAGCGTTGGATCTCGGTATAGCCCATTTTCTGAAGCTCTGCCGCAATATGCTCTGTGGTCTGGACTTCCTCGAGGCTCAGTTCCGGGTTCTGGTGGCACCATCTGCGCTGTTCCACAATGTAATCCAATGCCTGTTCAGCCAGTTCTTTATAGTTCATAACAGTCCTCCTATTTCTGAAGAAGCATCTCCAAAATCAAATCATCACATTTAGAGGAACCCTCATTCCCAAGCCGCACGAAATTTCTGATCGTTTCTTCCGGGTCTGTTTCTACAATTCCATCTGTCGCTTTCACGCTTTCACTCCGAAGGGCCATAGCGGCACATTGGAAGGCGGCAAAGACACAGGTGCTGATCTTCAAGGCGCAGTCTGCCTTGGCACCGTCACAGAGCATTCCGCTCACATTCCCAAACATATTGTTTACAGCAAATCCGATCTGCTCCAGCGTGCCTCCTTGTAGATACACCAAGCCGCAGGCTGCGGCGGCAGCGGCAATGGTCGCCCCGCAGAGCCCGGAGAGCGGTCCGAAATCCGCGTGGATATGAATCGCCATCAGGTTGCTCAGCGTGACGGCGCGAAACGTTCTCTCTTCATCAATACCAAGACTCTTCGCGGCAGACAAGATGGGAACTGTTGCGGTAATGCCCTGATTGCCGGATCCGGAATTTGTGATGACCGGGGCATTGGCTCCCGCCATTCTGGCGTCCACCCCGCTGGCAGTCATGGCTACGGCATCCATGACAACATCGTGCCCCATCAGCCCCGCTTCCTGATTGTTCCGGATACCATGGCCGATATTCAGTCCGTAATCACCCGCTGCGCCCAGCTGCGCGATATGCCCATTGACTTCGATGGCCTCTTGGATCATGTGTAAATCATCCTGTCGGCGATCCATCGTCTCCACAAATTCATAGATCGTCCGGATATTCAGCGTCCTGCTGATCTGCTCCGGCGTGATATCCGTTTCCATCGTCTGCCCGGGCAGCTCACAGCCCACCCTCTGGTGGTCCCGCTCCACAAGGATCACATTGGTATGCGCTCCCTTAATAATGGCGCGGGACTGGTGTTCTTTATTCACCAGTTCAACTTCCACATACAGCTTGTCCGGATCAAACGCCCTTCTCACGTCCACATATCCATTTTCCACAAGATGGGCCGCTCTTTCAATGTCTTCCGGGCGGGCGTCATCCACAACCCGGAGCTGGCGGTCCACCGCCCCGCACACAGCACCCAAAGCAGCCGCATAATTTATTCCAGTATAGTTCGTTCCGGGTATCCCCGCAGACATCGCGTTCTTGATGATATTCGCGCTGGCCCTGACCTTGATATGCTCCAGCTCTCCATCCAACTGCTCTCGGGCAATGGCGGCTGTCAGCGCAATCGCGGCAGGCTCTGTGCAGCCGGTGGCCAGCATCATCTCATGATTCAATATTTGACAAATCAGTTTCCGATTCATAGCGATACGCTCCTATTCTATGATCCCAACCAACATTTGATTCTACAAAAGCGGAACACTTCGTGTCCCGCTTTTGTAGATGATATGGCCTTTACAATCAGAACATTTTGGCAAATACGCTTGCAATGATAACGGACGTGATCGTCACAGTGGTAAAGCCGCCGACAATCATGGGCGGGAACATCTTGCTCATCAGATATTCCTTTTCCTCCGGGGTCGCCGCCAGAGCGTTGCAGGTGTTTTCAGTGATAATTGCATTGGGCGGGAACCCATACAGGGCAGTCAATGCGGTGGCAAAGGCCAGCAGGAACGGGATCTTCAGTATTTTTGCGCTGACGAAGCACAATACCGCCATGCCAGCAACACCGACAACAATCAGAATGACCATCGGCCCGATGATGCTGCCCAGCATCTGGGGCGTGCAATCCTTCAGGCCGTCAAAGATATACATCATCAGAGCGAACATGACAATGCCATAGGAATTGCTTTTATTCAGTGCGTTCTCATCCAGAAAACCAATGCTGGTGAAAATAATGCCCAGAACCAGTGCATACACAGCGCCGCTGATCGTCATGTTCAGGCCGGGGATGACAACTCTTCCCAGCTGTGTGGCCAGCCAGGCCACGAATCCCAGCTTGCCCAGCATCACCACAACAGAATTCCACTTGGCAGGCGTGGGGGGCAGCAGTTTCTTGCGCGGACTCTCGGTGGTTTCCAGCTTTCCGTTGACTGCATCTACCGCATTTGAAACGCCGGCAACCGACACACCGCCGTTCCGGTATTCTTTCAGGAGCTTTTTGCCCTCCAGCTGGAGGCAGACCGCCGTAAGCGGATACCCCGCGAACCCCTGGACGCAGTACATGGCGATAGCAAACACAGCCGCTTCCTTGAGGCCGGCAGCATTGGCCGCCTCCATCATCGTCGTTGCAGCCACGATGCCTCCGGTGAGAGGAGGCAGTCCCGCGACAACAAAGCTGCGGTCCATGAGCAGGGGGCAGACGAACAGTGCCAGGACGCACATACCCGCAAGTCCCGCAAGGCAGACCACAATGGTCTTCCACTGCTCCAGCAGCTGCTTGATGCTGATCACGGTGCCCATGTGCGTAATCAGCAGATAGATACCGATTGTGCTGCCAAAGGGAATCAGTACGGCGTCGCTGATCAGCGTAGTGGGAAGGACTGTCCAGTAGCCCACCAGAATGATAGCGGCAGTTACGAATACCGATGGAATCCATGCTTTTGTTGCCGTGGAAACGACCTCGCCAATGATGTACACTGCAGCGCAGAGCACAAACGCTAGTGCAAAGTTATACATGTCTTTTCCCCCTCTTTACTTATTCAGCACATATTTCGGCGGCAGAACTGCCTCCTTTCATGGTTTTGCATTCTCCCACCCAATATGAGTCTGACCAATTACTGTGCGTTGAAATCCATTGCCACCTGCGCATAGAGCATGGCGCCCTTCAAAAGCTGTGCCTCATCCACGCAGAAATTGCCGGAATGGTTTGGCCAAACGGCTCCGCAGGCCTCGTTTCCGGTTCCCAGCAGTGCGATTGCTCCCGGCACCCTCTGCATGAAGTAGGAGAAGTCTTCGCCGCCGGTGGTAGCCGGATTGGATGCGAGGCAATTCTCACCCAGGACAGTAACCGCGGATTTTTGGGCGATGGAAACCACCGCCTCATCATTGACAGTGGGCGGCACGATGCGCAGGTACTCCAGCTCTGCCTCAGCGCGGTAAGCCTCGGCTGTGCCTTTGATAACTCTTTCCATCCGTTCCTCAAAGGTTTCCCACACCTCATTGCTGAAGCAGCGGGTGGTTCCTGTCATATAGCTGTTCTCCGCCACTACATTCCAACGGGTGCCCGCCTGGATCGTCCCTACGGTAACGACCGCCGGGTCCATAGGCGAGATCTCCCGGCTGACGACGGACTGCAGGTTATTGATGATGGCAGCCGTTACAACAGCTGCGTCCACACCCCGCTCCGGCTGTGCGCCGTGGCACCCCTTTCCCTTCACAGTGATATGGAATTCGTCTGCCGACGCCATCCGGGGGCCGGCTTCCAGAGAAACCATGCCGGACTTCACATCTGTCCACACATGAATGGCAAAACATGCGTCCACACCGTCCAAAGCGCCCTGCTCAACCATGGACTTGGCACCCAGAGCTACCTCCTCCGCAGGCTGGAAAGCCAGTTTTACCGTGCCGCACAGTTCTTCTTTCATGTCATGAAGGATGCGGGTGGCGGTCAGGAGCATCGCAATATGGCAGTCATGGCCGCAGGCATGCATAATGCCCTCGTTTTTGCTCGCATAAGGCGCCCCGGTGGTTTCCTGAACCGTCAAGGCATCCATATCTCCGCGAAGCAAAATGGTCTTGCCGGGCTTTGCGCCTTGAATGGTGACCAGCACACCCGTCTCCAGCCCACAGGGCCGCCAGGAAACGCCTATCTCGTCCAGCGCCTCTTTGATTGCCTTGCTGGTGTGATATTCCTTGGTGCTGACTTCAGGATGCTGATGGAAATAGCGGCGCTTTTCGATCAGATACTCTCCGTATTGGGCGGCGACCTCTTGCACATTCATAACAATTCTCCTTTTCTCGCGAATTTTTTCGCTTTAAATGGTTAAATCATTTTGAACTTTCCAAATCTGATTACTTCAGGAATTCCAGAGCAATAGAAACCAAGGTCCTGATGCCTGCCGGCATAACATCCTCCCGAACCGCACACTTGGGATTGTGCAGGGGCGCCAGCTCTCCCTCGTGTCCTGCATAAAGCATCAGATAGGCGCTGGGGATACCACCCAGCTTTCCATAGAAGCTGAAATCCTCACTGAAAGGCATTGGATCGGGCATGGGGACCACCGCGTCCTCACCCAATTCCTTTCGGACCGCTTCAGCGGCAAGATCCATCAGCTCTTTATCATTGAAAGCGCTGGGATATCCGTCGGCATAGTGAATATGTACTGTATTTCCGGAGGCGGCCTCGATACCTTTTGCAATTGCCTGGACCTGTTCCTTAATCACGCTTCGCACACTTTCCGAATACGCTCTGGTCACGCCGCCAAACTTGACCTCCGCCGGGATCACATTGGGCGCGTCGCCGCCATGGATGCTCCCCAGGGAGAATACTGCCATCTCCATAGGGTCCACCCGGCGGGCGACGATCTGCTGCATCATCACGATCATCTGGGCGGCAGCCAGCACGGGGTCCGTTGTATTCTGCGGCTGAGAGCCATGTCCCCCTCTGCCGGAGACGGTGAAGTCGAACAGGTCCACGGAAGTTGTTATGGGCCCGATGTGGAACCCAACCTGTCCTGCCCGGTGGGCGTCCGGCAGCACATGCATTCCATAGATCGCGTCCACATGGGGGTTTTCCAGCACGCCTTTTTCCACAAGCTCCTTGGCGCCGCCAGGTAATGTATCTTCGCTATGTTGGAATATCAGCTTGACACAGCCCGCAAAACGCTCTCTCATTCCGCACAGGATCTTGGCCGCGCCCAGCATCATGGATGCATGCATATCGTGGCCGCAGGCGTGCATAATCCCCGGATTCTCACTGGTATACGGCAGTCCGGTTTCCTCCTGCACGGGCAATGCGTCGATATCGCAGCGCAGTGCCACGCAACGGCCCGGGCCTCTGGCTCCATGGATCAACGCTACAACGGCGGTTGGTACAGGCCGTTCGATTGCATCAACCCCGTATTCCTCCAGCTTCTTTCGAATCAGGGCCGATGTCCTTACCTCGTTTCTTCCAATCTCAGGATGGCGGTGAATATCCCTGCGAATCTCTACCATCTCCGGGAAATATTCCTCCGCTCTTTCTTTTATCGTACTCGTCTCAAATTTCCTCCTTCCTGCATGGCTTCCGGAAGCCATTGTTTGTTCAGCATGGTTTCTATGTTTGCGAAGCAAACATAGAAACAGGGATCCCTGTTTCCGACAATACGATGTTGCTTTAACTATACTTTATCTATAATAATCTTAAACCACAAAGTATATCAAGTCAATATTTTTCTCCTGACTTTTCCTGACTCCAGCATTTTGAGCACTTCCTTGTTAGAGGCGGAGACCATTTTCCGGGTCTTGTTGAACGCATCATGCTTCTTGTCTGCCTTGACGACGGCCGCTTGTCTGGAGGTGTGCCCTTATCCCAAAAATATCCTATATCCTATCGGCGGAAAGCCAGAAGCGCACTGACACAGGCGGCAAATTTCCGCATGGCGAAAGTGCTCTGACGCCCGATCAGATACTCAATGCAGAATGTAGTTGCAATATCCGCTCATCGTACGTCCATCCAGCGCACGTTTCCAGGCGGTCAGGCCCATTGGTCTTGCTGCGGTCTGCATTGGTGCAAATGATCTCTGCCCCACCGCGCCCTGTGACGGCGTAAAAGCCCGCAGAACTTATTTTATACCACGGCATAGAAGTCCCGTACGGTGGCGCCCGGCACAGATGTCAATGATCTGCTGCCAGATACGGCGCTCACTGGTCCGAATGGAATTACCTCCGCTCCAGCGGTTTTAAAGGAGCCGATGCTGAAAGTAGTCCTACCCTGCCTGAGGCGTTCATCACCCAAGGCAAAGTTCTTGGTTCATTACTCTTTCAGTTCACTGGTGGCCCAAATGCGGATGTGGGCGGCCCGCAGCGATGGTCCAGGTTGTAAAAGCGGGCTTCCCTCGTTTTGGTCTTTCTATCCATCGCTCCGTAGAGCGTGCTTGTTACATTTTTTGCAACAACTCCTTTGTCCTGCAATTCGCCTTTCTGGACGATATTAGGTTCCTTTCTGAGAATGGCTTGGAATGGCGAGAAGGAAGATAAGCTCTCACTCTTAAGTTCACGAACGTGATATTATAAGAAATAGTATTTGCATTCGCCCCGCAAAAAGCCGTTGCACCGTGAAAAGCCTTGAGAATACGGAATTTTTTGCCTTTTAAAAGGACACTGGAAAACACACTGATTTTCGGTGCTGTGGTGCCCAAATTCATAAATTGGGTGATATCCTACGCCACCCATGTCCGCGCTGGTCTTAGATGGGGCTACTGGGCGCACGCCAAAATGAAATTTGACAAGTGCTGAATACTATAAAATTTCTCCTACAGCCATCATAAGTGATGTTGTACTCGGCTTTTCAAGTTAGATCAAGTGTTGGCGGAACTGACACCAGAGGAACGGAGTAAAAAGCGGTTGGAGCAGACAAACCCGGTTTTAGACGCACTGTAGTCATAGACAAATGAGATGCAGGTGGAAGCAGCACCGAAATCTGCAATGAGAGGAGTTATCCATTATCTGCTGAAGCAGTGGCCGTACCTGATCCGGTATCTGGAATACGAGCAACTAGAAGTGAGTGCCAACCGCGCCGAGCATAACATAAAGTCGTTCATAATGAGCAGGAAGAATTGGCTATTTATCAATACGAATACGCCCGCTGGTACGCAGACCAGCGCAGTTCCACAGTTTCATTGAGCCAGCAAAGGAAAACGGCCTTGATTTGTACCGGTATCTACTTTGGTTTCAGAAAAGTGCGCTGGTACTGGGCCAAAATCCAGGCTGAGAATCTGGCTCCCGCCAAGGCCTCTTCGGAATCCAAAATGCTTCCATAACGAAAATTACCCTGCTTATATTGGCAAGGCAATTCCAAGCACCGTTATCTTTAATGGTTACAAAAGTCCCGCCCCTCCGGTACTGGGCCGGAGGGGCGGGACTCTCGTATGATGAGGCAATCAGTTCAGCGGGGGATTGCGCATGGCGTCCTTATACTGTTCGCCGAAAGTGTGGATGGCTCGCACTACCGGGGTAGCCAGCTCTGCGCCGGTTTCCGACAAGGTGTATTCCACTCGGGGCGGGATCTCGTGATACATGGTACGGATAATCAGCCCGTCTGCCTCCAACTCCTTGAGCTCCGAGGAGAGCACCTTGGCGGAGATGTTGGGAATCAAATCTACAAAATCACTGTAGCGTAGATGGCCGCCTTTAGACTCAAAGGCCAGCAGATAGAGAAGCAACAGCTTCCACTTGCCTCCCAGTACAAGCAATGAACGCATGACGGGGCAGGTGACGATGTTCACTGCCTCCCGGTGATTGGTGATTTTATCTCTGGCCATATACCAAAGACCTCCTTCTGCCTGATGTCAGTTTGAAACCAGTATAATGGAAGTTTTCAAAAAATCAAGTCCTCGAAAAATAGGGTATTTCTGTAAACCGGCGAGGAGGCTGGCAGAGTTCCAGGTTTTTCCTGACGTTTTCGTAGGAAGCGACAAAGTTTTGCGTTAGATTTTGGAAGCGGCTACGGCAACGGGTCATAAAGCGCGCCAATAAAATTAGCCAAAATCCACAAAAAACAGCAGTGCTTCGGCCAAAATTAAGTAATATACTAACCAAAAAGTAACTAGATTGGCAAAAAGTGCGGTCTTACTTTTCACTAAGAACCTGTTATGATGGTGTCAAAGAAAAGCCATGGCAAATACATACAAAGGAGAGGTTTTATGGTGACCAATGAAGTTCTCAATACAATCCTAAGTCGCAAAGGCGTAAAGCAATACAAGTCGAATCCTGTGCCCCGGGAGCTACTGGAGGCCATCGTGGCAGCCGGTATTGCGGCCCCCAACGCCTTCAACCGGCAGGCGTGGCATTTTTCTGTGATAACCAACAAAACCCTGCTGGAGGAGATCGACGCAGAAACCAATCACCGCTTAGGGGATGAAGAAGGCTACCATTCCCTGTACGGTGCGCCGGTTCTGATTGTCATCTCCTCGGCCCGGGACAATAACTTTGCAAAGCAAGACTGCTCCGCCGCCAATGAGAACATGGCCCTGGCCGCCAAGTCCCTAGGACTGGCCTCCCGGTATCTGGATGTACCCAACCTGTACACTAATACCCCGGAGGGCGCCGGGTGCAAGGAGATGTGCGGAATTCCCAAGGACTATGACACAGTGTGCTTCTTGTGCCTGGGATATTCCGATGATATTAGCGAACAGCCCACGCCAAAGCGAGGGGATGTCGTAAATTATGTAGACTAAGGAAAGGAGGATCAGGATCATGCCGAAGATTGTTATCAGCGGGATCAGCGAGGAGGTGGTACGCACGGTTGCCCCCCGGCTGATCCCTGCCGTGGCAGAGGCGCTGGCGTGCCCCGTGGAGTGGATTTCTTTTGAATATGTACCCTCTGTATACTTTGCGGCAGAGGCAGACAAGGAGCGCTGCCCCATGGTGGAGATCTACTGGTTCAAGCGACCTGTGGAACTGATGCAGAAGATTTCCAGTATCTTCTCCGAAGAATTGTCCCGGGTTGGCATCAACCGGGTGATTATTCAGATCATTGATACCCTGCGGGAGAATTATTTCGATTTGACCTACGGTGCCAAATAGCCTCATTCTATATTATATTTACAGGAGGATTGATCCATGAGCAGCAATGAGTGTGCAGGACTCCAGACCCAGTACGATGTGTTCTCTCTGGACAAAGCCGAGACCTTGGCCCTTCTCCATGGCTGTGGCTTTTCCTATGAGGAGCTAAAAAAGCCCCGGGTTGCCGTGTTCAATACCCTCAACCCCATGAACCCCGGGCACATCCACCAGGGTGCTATCGCCAAGGCCGTGGCGGAGGGCGTCCGTGAGGCCGGTGGCCTGCCGGTGGAATTCAATGGCACCAACCTCTGCGATAGTATGCTGGAAAATCAGAAGTACACCCTACCCAGCCGCGACCTGTTGGTCAATGATATTGACCTGATGGTCAGCTATCACCGGATGGACGCACTGGTGATGATTGGCACCTGCGACAAGGTGCTACCCGCCTTATTGATGGCCGCCGGCCGTCTGAACCTGCCCACGGTGATTGTTACTGGCGGCTACATGAAGCCTGGTAACTACCGGGGCGAGAATGTGGACTTCATCGACATAGGCCCCAACAAGACCCGCCTGCGGGACGGCAAAATCACTCAAGCCGACTTTGACGAACTGGTGGACGTGTCTGTTCCTGGAGGCGGCGCCTGCTGCATGATGGGCACCGGCAACACTATGGCCATTATCACCGAGGTCATCGGCATGTCTATGCCCGGCAACTCCAGCACCCCCGGCAGAAGCCAGGAAATGCAGGAGTTGGCCAAGGCCGCCGGCAAGCAGGTCATGAAGCTCTATGCCAAGAAGATCACTGCCCGACAGATCATCACCAAGGAGTCCATCACCAACGCCATCAAGACCTGCATGGCCATCGGCGGCTCCGGCAATACCATCATCCACGTTCCCGCTGTGGCCACCGAGTCCGGCATTGAGATGAACTTCAGCGACATCTATGCCGCCGCCAGCTTCGAAATTCCCCTGCTGGTGGGCGTCCGTCCCAACGGCCCCTACAATATGGATCAGTATGCCAAGGCCGGCGGCACCCAGGCCATTCTCCACGAGCTACGGAAGCACCTGGATACCAACTGCATGTCGGTAAATGAAAAGACCATCGGCGAAAATATTTCCGGCCACGAGATTCTGGCCCCCTCCATCATCCACCCCCTGTCCAATCCTCTGGACAATCAAGGCGGTCTGGCCCTGATGCGGGGCAACCTAGTTCCCGATGGCACCTATATCAAGCAGTCCGCCGTACCGGAGTGCCTGATGAAGCTCCGGGGTCCCGCCCATGTCTTCAACAACATGGACGATGCCAACAACGCCCTCCTCAACCACGAGATCAAGGCTGGCGAGATTGTCATCATCCGCTACTTGGGTCCCAAAGCTTCCTATGACTCCGCCTACTGGTTCACCTCCCAACTCAAGGGTAGCGACCTTTATACCAAGGTGGCTGTGATTACTGACGGCTGCCTCTCCGGTGCCGCTTCCGGTGCCAGCTTTCAGTTCGCCGCGCCTGAAGCAGCCCTTAACAGCCCCCTGGCCGCCGTACGCAACGGTGACATCATTGAATATGATATCCACGCCAGAACCATGAACGTGGAGCTCACCGATGAGGAAATCCAGCAGCGCATCTCCGAGCTCACCGGCGAAGAGTACCCCCACTTCACGGGTTATCTGGGTATTTATCAGAAGGGATGCATCTCCATTTCAAAAGGTGCCGTGCTCCGCTGATCTCTCCACTACCACACACATTATAATTGGAGGAAACGAACATGAACAAAACATGGAAAGAGCTCCTGTGCATGGTTCTGAGCGCCGTTATGGTGCTGGGTCTGGCAGCCTGCGGCAGTAGCAAGGCCGAAGCCTCTGCAGGTGACGGCGATAGCACCAGCGGCGATACCGCTGCTGATTCCATCGTCCTGAAGATGTCCACCGCCCAGCCTGAGGAGCACATTGCCTCCCAGACCGCCCTGCGCTTCGCTGACCTCATTGAGCAGGGCACCAACGGTGCCGTCACCGTGAAGATGTATTTTGCCAACTCCTTGGGAGCTCAGGACGTCATCGTTCAGGGCTTGATGGACGGCTCCATCGACCTGTCCTTGAGTTTATCGACTCCACCTACAACCCGGTCTTTGAGGTGCAGAGTCTTCCCTTTATCGCCTCCAACTTCGATGAGATGGAATACATCTTCTCTCCCGGCTCCCAAGTGTATTCCCTAGTTGACAAGGGCTTCAGCGACATCGGAATCAAGCTATTGGGCGTCTACTGCGAGGGCCTGACTGGCGTGTCCTGCAAGAACATGCCCGAGTCCTATAACACTTGGGATCAGAAAAAAGAACCCATCCGTGTGTGGAACTCCGCCGTGGCTAAGGCCGGCATGACCGCTATGGGCTACAACACCGTGGCCATGACCTGGTCTGATACTTACAGCTCCATCCAGACCGGTATCGTCAACGGCTCCGTGGGCCAGACCTCCCTGGGCGTGTACACCAACCTGCGTGACGTTGTTAACTATTTCATCCCCTATAACTTCGGTGCCGAGTTCGTGCACCTGGCCATGAGTTCCACCTCCTGGGGCAAGCTTACTGCAGATCAGCAAAAAGGTGGTGCAGGACGCTGCCACCCAGGTCTGTAAGGAAATCTTCGACTCCGCCGAGCAGACTGAGGCTGATGGTTTCGCTATGCTGAAGGAAGCTGGCATTGAGGTTCTGGAACTCAGCGATGCTGACCGCAGTGCCATTGCCCAGCATGTTCGTGAAGAAGTCTGGCCTGCCCAAGAAGAGATTCTGGGCAAGGAGGCCATGGATGCCATCTATGCCGACCTGAAGGCCTGCGCAAAGTAAATAAGACTCCCTAGGATATGGACCATCAGGCTGATTCTGCGCTCCGGCGTGGAATCAGCCTGGTGAAAGAAAGGAGAAAACGCATATGGAAAAGCTGGACGCTTTCACCAGATATTTGGGTAACTGCGGCCTGTTCCATTTCTTTGATGCGATTCAGAAGTGGGTTCTGGTATTCACCGGTATTATTGTCTTTGTTCTGACCATCGCCACTGTGTTCCTGCGCTATGTCCTGACCATGAACGTTCTGGGGCTGGACGAGATTATTCTCCTTGTTATTTTCTGGCAATACTTTATCGGCGCAGCCCAGGGCAGCCGGGAGGATTCCCAGATTAAGGCCGACATGGTCAGCACCGTTGTGAAAAATAAGACTGTGGTGGCCTGGTGCCACCTGCTGGCCCGAATCATTGAGTGTGGCGTCATCGGTGTTTGCATCAAGTGGTCTATAGATTACATTCTCAAGGATATGTCCGTCATGCCCTATACTGTGGTGCTCTCCATCCCCCTAGTGCTCTCCCATGCTGTGATGTTGGTGGGTTTTGCCCTGATGCTACTCTATCACATTTACTGGTTACTGACGGAGCTCGTCAACGTTGGTACGCTGAAGAAGGAGGAACAGCAGGCATGATTCATGTTGGAATTGCCATTGCCATCCTGATGGGTTCTCTGTTATTGGGCGTCTCCATTCCCTTTGCCTTTGGCGCAGGTACGATTTACATGTATACCATGCTGGGTGGCACCTTTGCCACCACTTTGCCGGTGGGCTTCAACGGCATCAACACCATGGTACTACTGGCCATTCCCACCTTCATCATGGCCGGCGGCTTCATTGAAAAAGGCAAGGTTGGCGATGAGCTGGTGTCCGTGGTAGAAATGCTGGTGGGGCGCTTCCGGGGCGGACTGATGCTGGCGGTGTCCTATGCCTCCGCCATCTTCGGCGCCATCTGCGGTTCTGCCGCTGCCACCTGCAGCTGTATCGGCTCCATTATGGCTCCCAAGCTGAAGATGGCCGGCTACAGCAAAGGACTCTCCGCAGCCCTGATTTCTTCCTCTGCCCCGCTTGGCCTGCTGATCCCCCCCAGTTCCCTGATGATTATGTACGCTTGGGTTTCCGGAGAATCCGTGCTGGCCTGTTTCCTGAGTACTGTGATCCCCGGTGTCTGTCTTGCCACCTTGCTGGGCGTGGTGGGTATGATCCTAGCCCAGCGAGAGGGCGTGCAGCCCCTGGAGAACTGGGTGCCCATCTACTCCGCCCCCGGTCTGAAAAAGACTTGGCACGCCACGCCGGCCCTGTTGCTACCGGTGATTATCCTAGGCGGTATTTACGGTGGCGTCATGACCCCCACCGAGGCAGCCTGCGTCTCAACCCTGTATTGCATTCCCGTGGCCATTTACATCTACCGGGGCATGAAGTGGAGCGACGCGCCGGAAATTCTTAAGGAAACCGGCACCACTACTGGTGTCATTATGGTGATGCTGTTCTTTGTGAGCATGCTGAGCCGGTACTTCATCTATGAGGATCTTCCCGGCGCCCTGGTAGATATGATCTATCTCTTTACCACCAACAAAAATGTCATTCTGCTGATGATGAATGTGTTCATGATTATCATGGGTATGCTGATGGATGACGGCTCCGCCCTGCTGCTCTCCACCCCCATTCTGGTTCCCATTGCCAAGGAAATCGGCGTGAGCCCTATCCACTTCGCAGCCATTCTGGGCGTGAATCTTGGTATGGGTAATGTGACGCCGCCCTGTGCCCCCATGCTGTATCTGGGTGCTCGGGTGGTGGGCACCGACGCCAGCCACTCCATGAAGCCCACGCTACTGCTGATTCTCTTTGCGTGGTTGCCAACGCTACTAGTCGTCACCTATGTTCCCGGTTTCTCCCTGTGGCTGCCCAACATATTTGGGTTCTGAGCCGAGAAAAATTACGGAGGAATTTCTATGGAAAAGATTACGAAAATCGAAACCGTTGAGGTGGCCATTTCCCGAAATGGCATCTCCCAAGCTGTTCGCTTCGGCAATGTCCTCTTCGTTTCCGGGCAGGTGGGGGAGGACATCCAAGGCAACATCCCCAAAGGTATTGAGGCTCAAGTAGAGCTGGCTATTGAAAATGCCCGTCGAATTCTCCGAGCTGCTGGCTCTGATTTGGATAAGGTGCTCATGTGCCGATGCTTCCTCCAGAAGCAAGAGGACTTTGCCGGCATGAACCAGGTGTATTTCAAGTATTTCGGCGACGCCAAGGTAGGCCCCGCCCGGTATACCGTAGTGGCACCCCCGGTAGCAGACTGCTATCTCTTTGAGATAGCTATGTTCGCAGTAGTGGAGTAATTTACGGGAACCTCATAAAAGCGCCCCGTCGGGCGAATGATATGAACTGGGCCAGTAAAAGTGGACAATAGAGAAAATGCCCCCTGTGTAGGAGAATAAACCTATACAGGGGGTGTTCGTACGTCAAGAGAAAATGCGCGCATATCCAGAAATTTGAGAAGGGAACTCTGGCTATGCGCGAGACAGGAGCAACGCGTCAATAGTTATGGGGGAACACCTTGCTCCCCGCCACGCCCGCAAGGCCGCACAGCTTTTTTTCATCTCTACCAGATACATTTCCAGGACAGGCGCTTTCCGTCTCTGGTGAGAAAGATCTCACCGGAGACGATCTTTTTCATTTTGGCGTATTTTCAGTAGCCTGCGGCAGAGCTTTTGCGGCAGTAAGATTGTCCAGCCTAGCCCTTCATGGCGATCTGTGCCACGCCTGTCCCGGCAGCCTCCACCGTGATATACCGCACCTCGTTGCCCCGGATGCCAGTAGCGCAGATTGTCTCTATCAGCAGTGCCAGGCGGTCCCTGCCGAGGCCCGGATCGCCGCCAGCATGGCGTTCACCGACTCCAGCCGGTATTCCAGGCCGGACAGCCCCTCTTCCAGGCGGACAACAGTTCCTTGGTAGTCTTCCAGCCCGCCGCCCACTCGGCAAATCCCCGCAGGGAACGCAGGTACGTCTCGATGGTCCCCGATTCCCGCTCGTCGCGGCACAGAAATTCCGCAAACCGCTCCATTGTTTTTCCTTCATCATATCAGAGTCTTCCTGCTATCATACGACCGGAAGTCTTCACAGCTTGTTGATAGAACTGTCCCTTCCAGAAAAATATTGCAAGCGGATCAGATAGTTGCTTCTTTCTCAACTATTGGGGTGCGATGGTGTCTACCGCGCCCCAAAATGTCTGTCATAATCACTGTGGAGTCCACGCCCTTGTATACGAATCCCAAACGGGGATATAGTAGCTCAGTACGTTCTGCATATTTGCCATAGGTTGATTGCAGTGGTCATTTGTGTGAGCACTATAATAAAGCAGTCCTGCCATCGTTACTGGTAAGTGAAACGCTCGACAACATCATGCCAGACAACGCAAGTAACACGATCTTCCGTTGAAATATCGCTGTTCGTCTTATTGGTCTCGGACTTACTTATACTGTTTCAGAGAAACTGTAATATCGCTGAGACTGGAAACTCCCTTGGCATAGATGCCGAAGGCCAGTGTACTCTCCAATTCCTCCGCACTGTCGGCGATATAAAAGGTTCTGGCCAGCGTTTCGCCCGCGCCAATGTCCACTTTCAAATCCGCCCAGCGTGAGCGTCCTGCCCGCAGTCGCGGTCTGCATCGCGGAGCCGTTGTTGGTCACAGTCAGCGCAATGTAGTTCCCATCTTTGGGGTAGAAGTTGGATTCCAGCGAATAGCAGCAGGTGGTCTGGAGCTTGGTGTTGTCCTGAATTATGCCGCTCAAAGACTTGCCGGCGGCCTTGACTGGATCGATCTCCGTAAACGGGCCGTGGACGCCTCCAAGTACGGGCGTTGTTGCGTTAGCAGGGATACTCCCATCGCCCCTCTTTCCACCTACGACCACATAATCCGCAGGGGCCGCTCCAAGATTGACCCGGTTTTTCTGACTGTCCCGGCGCACTTCAATGCCGAGCAGTTTGGAGATCTGGCGGATGGAGAGATAATTGGTCTTGTCCTCGGCAACATCCAGATAGATAATGACCGATGGTACCCCCTGCCCATTGGGCGCTTTGCAAGTTTCACCGGCAAGGACCTTATCCTCACCGAACAGAGATATCCCGGCCTGGTTGTATTCCACCCGGCTGGAAGCTGCAAACACGCTGCCCACAAGGGAAGCCACCAGAAGCATCGCCGCCATGCCCGCAACAAATGATCCGTACTTTTTTATCATGAAACCTCCATTGTCTGTTTTATATAGCGAGCATCTTAAACTTCTATTATGCAAATGCAGAAGGAGGTTCTTTCTTTACATCTCTTATATTTTTTCTGTTTTCGCCAAAGAAACGCTCTCAGTTATGTGCAAAATATCCTCTTAATCAAGATGTGCGTCCACACAGAATTAGAGGTTGCTACTTATGTCAATACATGTAACTGTGCTTTGCTGTTTTTTCCAATTCTCTTCCAAAAACAGTTGTCCATCCAGGCCATTCACTGTGACCGGAATAATTTCTGCGCTTTCCATGGCAAAATCACTCGTGGCCCCCCCTCCTGCATATACACGTAGTCCAAGTATATCGTTTTTTTGAGTTCTTTATTTCGATAGGTGTTGCAAACATAGTTTGGAAATTCTTCTCGTTAACTCTCAATTTCACCATATCCCTCCAGTAAGTCCGTAATTTCATACCAAGGCATATCTCCGGCAATCTGTTCTCCCGAATGTCTGTACGTGATATGTGTCTCATACCACTCCACAACCCGGCGCACCACCGCGGCCCGCACCGTTTGGCTGACCGCCATCAAGCCCCAAGCTCAACGAAAACACAAGCAAGAGCATAACAGCCTTTTGTCTCACGCTTTTCCATACCGGTCGTGCCCGCTTTCGCGCGCACTTCAATGGGCCTGTCAGCATCGCCGTCATCTGCCGCCGATACCGGGGCGATTCTGTTCCAGTGGGCGGCAGGTTCCCACCTGTTTGGTAGGCCACGTAAGTCCTGTGATGCAAATCAAAGATAAAACCCTCGGAGGTGAAACCTACAATGGCAAAACGCAGGCCGTCCGGAAACAGCATGGTCCGCAAGCGGGAAAACGGCCGCTGGGAGGGCCGCATCCTCATCGGCCACAAGGAGAACGGCGATCCCATCTTCCGCTACATCTACGCCGACACCCAAAAAGAACTGACTGCCAAGCTCCGGCAGAACATCACCGCCTATCAAGGCGTGGATCTGACGGAGGAGTGCAGAATGCCCCTCTCGGAGTGGCTGGACCGTTGGCTGGAGCAGATAACATCCGTCCTCCAGTCCAGCACGCCGGAACACTACCGCAGTGACATGGAGCACCACGTCAAACTGTACTTGGGCTAGAAGAAGTTCACACAAATTACACCGACAGACCTGCGGACGCTCTATGACACCTTAAAACAGCGTGGCAGAATCCATCCCCGCCCCGGCCAGAGCCGTGGGTTATCCAACACCACGGTCCACGGCATCCACACCACCGCACCATGCGCTGAAGTCTGTGGTAGACCAACGGCTGCTGCCCCACAATCCTGCTGACCATGTGGCGCCGCTCAAGGTGGCTCACAAGTCCATGACCATCCTGAACGAGGAGCAACTGGATGCTTTTCTGACAGCGGTGAAACAGGATGCTGTCCGGAAAGCCTTCTTCTACACGGAGCTAACCACCAGCCTGCGGCTGGGTGAGATCTGCGGACTGATGTAGTCTGACTTCGATTTCAGAAAAGGAACACTGAGTGTCAACCGAACCATCCACAAAGAAAAGGGCTGGCAACTAATGACCGGAGATACCAAGACCTACGCCGAAACCAAAAAAATCGTCCTGCCTGACAGCACCGCAGAGTTGTTACGAATCCGAAAAAATGTTCCTACTCCGTATGGTTCTTTCCCAACCCACCCAAACCAGAAACACCTATGAATCCCGCCACTGCTTATCATCAACTGAAAAATATCCTTGCAAAAACCAAGTTGGAGTGCGCAGCAAAGCTGGCACAGCTCTGGGATGCGCTGAAAGAACCTACACTAGACCAACCTAAACCCGAAATCTTGCTGGCGGACTGGCTGGATCTCTGCTATCAAGAATATAAAAAGCCAAATCTCCTCCCAAACACGCAAATGTCTTATGAGCGGCGGATCTATCAGCATATCATCCTAAAGTTAGGACAAATCCAACCGGACAAGTTGAACACCACAGACATTCAGGAATTCTATGTGTCCCTTAAAAAGGACGGCAGGCTGATCCGAGTTGAGTTCTACGGCAAAGGGCTGTCAGATTAGGCCGTTCGCAGCATCCACACGACTTTCCACGCTGCTCTGGACAAAGCTATGGAGGAAAACCTGATCTTCCGAAATCCTGCGGCTGGTTGCAAGCTTCCCTCTGCCAAGCCCAGAGAAATGAAGGTCCTGATACCGGAGGAAATCCAGCGGTTACTGATCCAGGCCAGAGAGGGGCTGCTATGAACTGCTCCTGCCGGAACTGTCCACAGGCCTGCGCCGGGGTGAGATCTGCGCCCTTCAGTGGAATGACCTGAATCTTAAAACCGGGGCACTCCAAGTGGGATAATAGGTCCACCGGGTACGTGGTGAGTTGGTAGTCTCCCCCACCCAAAACCAAAGCAAGGCAACATATGGTGCTCCTCCCTCCGCCGGTCCTGAATGTACTCATAACCTATCGAAACTCCTGCACTTCCCGGTGGATGTTTCCTTCACCAGTCAAGGAGGATTCCCCCACGGACCCAGTCACTATACAAAAACGGCTGTCTACCGTACTAAAACGAGCTGACTGCAAGAGACTTCGGTTCCACGATCTGCGGCATACCTTCGCCACTGCCTCCCTGGAGCACAGCATGGATATGAAGGCCCTTTCCACGATCATCGGCCATGTGTCCAGCAGCACCACGCTGAACATCTACGCTCATGTCACGGACGAGATGCAAAGGACTGCCGTAGCCAAAAAAGACCGGGGGATCGGCAAAGCTACTCCCCCATCGTCAATGGAAAGCGCATCGCCCGCAATGTCTACGCCCCTACCGAGGAGGAATATGAACAAAAGCTGGCCGCCCTCATCCAGGAGATGAGAGCAAGAGATCGCCACAGGGAAGGCACAGGCAATGGCGGGATGAAATGCACAGGGCTCCGGCGGTTGTTCCGCCGGAGTCCTAATTTTTTCTGGTTATTGCTGCCAGAGGCCCGGCAGATACGCGCTTCAAAATAGGTTGCCATGCCGTTTCCCTTTCCTGCCACCAGCAACTTGGCAGGCGCTTTTGCAATCACAAGTGTATCTACCAGCACCATCCGGGCAACGGTCCAGAAACAGATACCGATCAAATTCACCGTTATCTCGGTAAATCACGCTCAATGAGCTACAGGGGGGATCTGTCGAAGCCACCGTAGAAATGATGATCGCCGGTAATCCCGCATAATACGCGATACCCTTGGTCATATCCTGAATTCTTTCTCCGCCGATTCCCATAACCACTGTAGCGGCCTGGACCTTACCCTTTCTACTAGGCGGTCAATTTGGGGCTGAGAGCATTCTCCCTGAAAAATCTCATACCGAACGATATAATCCGTACCGGCAAAAAATTATTCCAACACAGGCCCGATCCGCCGGGGCCAGGACTCACTGATCAGTATGAGCAGGATCTTTCCCATTCCCTGCAAATATTGATCCAATTGCTGTAGCATACCTGTACTATGGACATACTTTGATGGGCTTTTTTTAATTATACTCATAGTCTGTTCCTCCGTTTGTACAACTCATTATTCCATAAAGCTGGGAAGCCAGAGGCAAATTTGGGGAATATAGGTAATAAGCAGCAGATTCACTAGGCAGCAAATCATGTACTTCAGCAGATGCCGGTTGACCAGCTCACCCACCTTCGCCTGCCGCAGAGTCGCCGCCACATAGAGATTGATCCCCAGCGGCGGGGTGATCATGCCAATGCACATATTCAGCAGCATAATGATGCCAAAATGGACAGGATCAATATTGTAGGCAGAGAGCGCCGGGAACAGGATAGGAGCAATAATCAGGATGGCAGGCGTGGTATCCATGAAACAACCCACGATCATCAGCAACACGTTCACCAGCAGCAAGAACACCACCTTGTTAGAACAGATGCTCATGATGAACTCCGCCGCATGGGCAGGAATCTGCTCACGGGTCATCAGCAGGCCGAATACGCCAGCACAGGCAACGATGAACATGATCATACCAGAGGAGGCAGCCGCAGACTTTACTGTTTCCACCAAGCCCTTGAAGTTGATTTCCCGATAGATGAAGCAGCCTACGATCAGGCCATACGCGCAAGCAACGGCTGCGGACTCAGTAGGTGTAAAAATACCGGTGTAGATGCCGCCCAAGATGATAATGGGCATGAAGATGGCACCAATGGTATGATAAGACGCAGACAAAAATTTTCTGATATTAAACTTGGTTCTAGGGATCCGATTTTTTACGCCGTAGAAAATCGCAAAGGCAATCATCAGTGCACCCAGCGTGATGCCGGGAACAATTCCTGCCATGAACATACTGCCCACCGATACACCCGTTGCGGAGCAGTATGTGATCATCACGGTGCTGGGCGGAATAATCGTGCCCAACATACCGGCTGCAGCAATAGTGGACAGGGCGAATTTGCGGCTATAGCCTCCCTGTTCCAGCGCAGGCACCATCACTGCGCCGATGGCCGCCACCGTTGCTGTGGGGGAGCCGCACAAACAGCCAAACAGCATACATGAGAAAATCGTCACGACGCCGAGGCCGCCGGGCATCCAACCAACTGCAGCATTGGCAAAATCGATAAGTCGGCGTGAAATGCCACCACTGCTCATCAGTGCGCCAGCCAACATAAAAAACGGAATGGCCGCCAGTGTAAAACTATCGACGGAGGAGAACATCTTCTGCACGGAGGTGAACAGCGGCATCAAGTCCCCGGCAACGATGGCCGCCATACCGCCGCCCACCAGCGCCAGCGCGATAGGCATACCCAGAATCGTAATGACGGCAAAAACCAGGAAAAGCGTTGCAGTAATCATGCTTCAATCTCCTCCTTCCGATGCATAATATCCTTAATCATGGTTTCAATGCTGTAAAGATAGTGAATGATTCCCATAAAGAACCCCATAGGAAGGCAGAAGAACACGACCGCAGTGGGAATCTGCGTGGTTGTGGTCATCTGCTTGGTCATGATCAGATGATTAAACATCTGCAGCGAAAGCACAAACAGCAGCACAAACATCAGCATGCATAGGATCTCCGTAAAGATCCGGACCTTTTTATAGATCTTTTCCGGAAGCATATCCACGAATACTTCCACACCGAGGTGGCTCTTACTTTTTACACCAATACTGGTGCCAATATAAACGATATAAATCATGAGGTACCGGGCCAACTCCTCACTCTGCAGAAAAGGGATCTTCAAGGCATAGCGGCAAATAACGCTCCAGCAAACGATGGCAACCATCGCCAGAAAAAGGACAACACTCAGGAAGCCTTCCACTTTGCTGAAAGCCTGATCAAGTTTTTTCAACATGGCAAACTATGTATCGCTCGTTTTCCGGCGATACGCTCCTTTCTCCCGAAATGAGGCGGAGCGGCGGCAACCGCTCCGCCTCTGTTCTCAAGTTTTTTGTGTCTTATTCCACAGCCTCGACATCCGTCTGGATTGCCTCTACCAGAACAGGATCGATGCCGCCCTCTCCCACGTACTTCTCATACACAGGCTGCACCGCAGCTTCCCACTCGGTCTGATCAATCTCGATGAACTCCGCGCCATTGGCCTCCATCTCCGCCATGTACTCCGCCAACTGCTCATCACAGATCTGATAGTGGTACTCACGGGCTTCCTCTGCACACTCCATAACCAGCTGCTGGATATCCTCCGACAGGGGGAATCCCAGAGAGATTTGCTGCAAATCAGAGGAGCGGGAGAATAACCGTGGTTGCTCAGTGTGATATAGGGAGCAACCTCATAGAAGTTCTGGGTATACATGTTGGTAACCGCAGTGGAACTGACTGCATCCGCTACGCCGGTCTGGATGGAGGTATAGATATCACCCCAAGCCAGAACCACGGGCATAGCGCCCAGTGCGCTGTACACATCCGCCTGCAGGGGGCTGTCGATGGACCGGACACGCATTCCCTTCAGATCCGCCAGATTCTTGACTGGCTTCACCGCGCCGATGGCATAAATGCCGTTCTCCCAATAGTTGATGCCCTTCATCCCGATGGACTCCAGGGCGTCCAGCTGCCCCTGAGCAGCCTCACCGCTGAGAGCTTTCCGTGCGGTGGCAGCATCGGGGAACAGATAGGGCAGGTCAAACACGGACATGGCATCCGTAAAGTTGGACAGGGACGCAGAACTCTCTACGATAAAATCAATGGAGCCCATCTGCACACCTTCCAGCGTCTCCTTGGCGGATCCCAGCGTAGCACCCGAGTGGACCGTCAAGGTGATGGCGCCGTTACTGCGCTCGTTGAGCAGTTCAGCAAATTTCAGAAGGCCAAGATCCCAGGAACTTCCCACCGCAAGTCCGCTGGACGCCGTCCACTCATAAGTTTGTCCCTCTGCGCTTTCACCGCCGGAGCTATCTCCGCCGCTTCCGCAGGCAGTCAGGGAGAACACCATGGCCATAGCCAGCAACAGACAAGTCAGTTTCTTTTTCATATGCTCCTCCATTAAACCGTTATGTGAAACCTGTTATGTGTTATATCACTTGTTGTAGTAGATAGGCCGGCCCTTCTCGTCGTGATCCTTGTCGAATGTGGGATAAGCTCCGCCGTTGAAGCCGTTGAAGCCCAAGGGATTCCGGAAGCCCAGAGGATTGATTCCAACAGGATGTCTTTCCAGCAGGTCTTTGATGAAGGCGCTGTAACCTTCCACGACCTTCTCCACCAGTGCATCGCCCTTTTCCTTGCTGGCCTTGGTGGGATTGCCGATCACGCCGTAGTCCAGATCGTCCTTCTCCATCAGAGCAAAAAGTGCCGTCGAAATGATAAAACTGGAAAGGATGAGAAGTCTCGCCGGGCGCTTTCTTCCACTTGCCGTCCACCAGCGTCGTGCCGCCGCCGTCGATGGCCAGGTCCATGTGGACCAAGTTGCCGTACAGGGACAGCGCCATGGAGGTCTCCGCCTCGTCGGCGTGCCACATATAATCGGACAGAACGGCTTTGTTGTCGCCCAGGAAGTCATACCAGGTAGAGGCGACCGTGAAGTAGCCTTCCATGCCCAGCTTGTGAACAGCCGGAATGAAGGAGCTGTCCTGGCCATGGGCAACCAGCAGGATGAACTTGTTATAGCCTACATTGGAGGCACCGGCGATGATGTCGTGAATCAGCGCCATGTTGGTCTCATAGTTCAGCGCGATGGTAGCAGGCATACCCATGTGCATGTAGGGATGACCGCCGTACATGGGGCAGGGGAGCACGGTGGCGCCGGACTTCTCCGCCACCTTCTTGGCCAGGCAGATGGCGTTGAAGCTGTCCAGGCCGTTGGGGCAGTGCGGGCCGTGCTGCTCAATGGCGCCCAGGGGCAGGATCGCTACGTCGTTGACTTCCTTGGCATAGGCGATGTTCACGGGAGCGGTGTTCTGATCAAAGAACACGGAATCTCTTTTTGTACAGCTTGAATTCAGTCTGCTTCTTCAGTTTGCCATGCTGCCATGATAATCGTTTCCTTTCTTAAAAAAAATTGCAGCGGAGCAGGCCAATGAGATCCGGTAGCTGCGCATGGAAAACAATGGATTTTTGCGATTCCAGTGCCTTGGCAGACCGGGGAAGGACACAGCTCTTGCAAAAATCATTGCCGAGCAGAGAAAGCGCAGCTTCCGCACCTATGGCTACCGGCGGATGTGGCCATGGCCGAAAAGCCGGAATATCTTCTGTAATCCCAAAACCGTGCTGCGGATCATGAAGAAGCATGATCTGCTGACTGATATCCGCCGGCACAGAAAGTGGCAGCAGATGGGGCAGCAGGTACACAAGTACAAAAATCTGCTTAACAGGGAGTTTCATGCGGACAAACCTAACAGCAAATGGGTAACGGACATCTCCTGCATCCACGCCAGGCAGGGCGTACTGTATCTGTCCATGATCCGGGAGCTCTACGGCAACAGAATCGTCGCCTACAAGACCGAAACACAGCAGACAGTAAACCTGGTGTGGGACACCATTCGCCTGGCCATGAAGAGGGAGAAAAGAGAGCCTCCGCGGAGTTGCGGCTCCACAGCGACCAGGGATTTCAGTATACCTCTCAGGCGTACTTCAACCTGGCCCAAGCATACGGCATTACACCGTCCATATCAAGACGAGGAAATCCGTATGAAACGCCATGGCGGAAAATTTCTTTTCCATCCTCAAGACTGAGTGTATCTGCCGCCATAAACCGGCCTCATTACGCGAGGTCAATGAGATGATTGACCGCTATATCCGCTTTTACAGCCACGAGCGTATCCAGTTAAAGACTGGAGAGGCGCCGCCGATGCGACGCCTCTCCGCTTAAAACTTGATTTTTCCTGCCAGGGTTCTTTTTTTGTGCTGTCCGCATAATTTGGGGCGGTTCAATATCGTCTTCGGGGTGCTTTGGAGAGAACTGCTAAAATTTAGATATTTCTAAAAACTATATTGGTTATCCTGTTTTACAGTTGATTGCCCTAATTGCTTTGGCTATTAAGCCCAAGCAAAGATAAAAAGAACTTTTTGCTGATGACCTGAAAACCGTTGATACATTTAAGCCCTATAATTACATTCCGACTGTAGGGAAAACCTCAAAGCCATAACGGCTCTAAGCTTTTTCCTTTTCCGCTGTGTGCGTTGCGTTTACCATTTTGCACGATTATATACACTTTTGCGCTTCTTGCATTAGTACATATGGGGGTACTGGGTCCGGGGATAAAACAAAAGCGGGGCAGCTCCCCTTTCTTCCTTCCGGACGGGGCAGACCCCGCGAAAGTAGCTCTCGGACATCGAGGGTTTTCACTGCTGGTGATTTTTCTGCTGAAGAAATACTTGTTTTAATTGAAACGGAAATGTGAATCTGTAGAGGATAAATCTTTTTAATCAAGGATTAAAAATAATTGGTATATGCAGATTACTGGATTGCCCTTTCAGGAAGGACATCTGACCTACGGTACTTTTTGAGGATTATAAGAGCATCATCAATAGGCATATCAAGCCATCAATGAAGGGACTTCGAATGCGCGATGTGTTGCCAGATGACATCACACGAATGATGAAAGAAGTGGCCAATTTTAGCAAGTCAGTCCATGATAAAACCTATATGCTTGCAAAGCAAATGTTCACAAATGCCTATGACAATAAGCTTATCTCTGAAAATCCATGCCCCAAAATGCACGCAGGAGGTCGTGATCCAGTGGAACGTCAGCTCTTACGAATGAACAGATGACTACCCTTATTGAGGCGGTCAGGGCACAAGGGCCTATGTCTTTTTGTATGATAGGGCTTATACTCCGGCCTTCGCCGCGAGGAAATCCTTGGCCTCAAGTGGGACTGTGTCCGGTTGACAGGGACACCTTCAATCCTTGTAAAAAGGGCCTGCCGGTTTGTCCACAATCGTCCAGTTGTTGAAGAGCGCCTAAAAACTAAGGCGAGCAGGCGCGTGATCCCTATTCCGCCACAGCTGGCACAGTGCCTGCAGGAGGCTAAGGCAAGTTCCAAGTCCTGCTACGTCATAGGAAATGAGGATAACACTCCTTATACCGAGACACAGTTTAGGAGCATGTGGGACTATGTGCGGAATCGGACAGTAGGCAACAAATCCTACTATCGGTACCGTAATGGTAAAAAGGAACTATACTCGTTTGAAGCCAAATTGGTAAAATATACGATTGATTTCAAAGTCACCCCGCACATTTTGCGACATACGTACATCACAAACCTATTGCTTTCCGGTGCCGATGTCAAAACAGTTCAGTATTTGGCCGGCCATGAGCGGGCATCAATCACCCTCGACATATACACGCATTTGGTATACAATAAGCCTGAAGAGTTGATGGAAAAAAGTTCAAAGAGCGTTTCCATCATCAGAATGAGGCCTCTTTGTATGGACATTGCGGAAGCTGAGAAAGATGAGGGAGCAGGAATGAAGGTGTACATCGAGAGGACGGCCGTAATGAACGTACTTGAGCAGTACTATCCTGGCGTAAATGAGCGATTGTACATTGTCAAGGATATTACTTCTCTCCCCGCCGCCGACGTTGCACCGGTGAGGCATGGAGATGGGCGGAATACGATGGGGCCGATAAAGGGTTCCACTACTGTTCCGAGTGCAAAGGGCAAGCTTTCAATTACGAGGAAAATGGAGAGGTGATTGAGATTCTTTCAGGTTGGTGCCCCAACTGCGGCGCTCGCATGGACAAGGAGGACAACTATGTACGGAACGACTGAAAAGAAAATCACTCACATCATAGATGAATCCCGCGAAAAGGGATGGGGCGGATTTGTCAATACTGTTTGCGGGAAGTGGATTCGCCCAGACTGGTTAACTCAGGACAGGCCGGATGGGACTAGGATGTGCAAGCTGTGCGCCAAGAAGGAGGCCACCATGAAGTTTCGGAACCCTTAGACGGGGAAGGTTTTTGATGTTACTGAAGGTGCACCAGGGACAGGATTCTGTAGTGGGATTCATTGCTTTGACTGTCCAATACATAGTGAACACCCGTATTGTAAGGAATTTATCAATGCCCGCCCCCACGAAGCCGCTCGCCTGATGGGGTACGAGGTGGTGGAGGACGATAAAGTGGTCGAAACCGACACGGTTAAAAAGGAGGCCAACATGGGCAAGCCATTGAAGGACTGAACGCTTGGAGAGATCCAAGAGCGGTGTTATCAATACAGGAAATCCCACACAGACAAGCCGTGTGAGCAGACTTGTCCCAATTTATCAGAGGGGTATTTGCTCTCTTAAATGGGTGCACTAGTGGAATTTAGACGACAAGCCCCGCTTCACCCAGAAGGAGGTGGAGAGGGCGAAGGCGATTAAGGTGTTGTACCCAGAGGCAGACAGCCTTGATGAATGCGATCCGCAAGTTAAGGTATTGAACACCAAATTTGTTATGGCAACGTTAGATACAGCATTGTTTCCATCTCTTCGTCCCAGCGAAACCGTCACCCTTGACGAGATCATCGGAGGCGCGGCCAATGCCCAAACCTAACGCCATGCTTGCCCGCATTGAAGCCGCCGCTAAAGCACGCTATCAGGCTCGCCTTCATACTTCTATGGACATGCTCCTTCAGCTGGGACAGGATGCTGCCGCTATCGCTACCCATGTAGTCTTTCAACTTGGCCCAGGCGGAGCAGAGCAGTTTTTGTGGCCTACCGAGAAGCTATCAACGATATGGCCCGCCGTGTTGTAGATTCGGAACAAAAAACGATTTTGGAAAAACTGTTTGGCGGAAGTTTGAGGTTACAAACTAAGTTACAGACGAAATAAATCGAAAAAATCCAGTGTTTTCAAGGGTTTCCGACGTCAGGGCGTAAAAAATACGGTCTGAAAGCGGCAAGACGTGCGCCCCAGTTCTCCAAGCGTTAAAAGTGCGTTTGCTCGATAAACTTGTTCTGCTTTCAGCAGCTCATATTTCAAAAGATCGAGGGAGGCCCTGCCTGCATCTGCCCCAGGCCATAGACCACTTGCAGCTTAACGGGGTCTTTCTCCACCCGCCCGATTGGGGCGATTCTGCGAGAAGGACTACGAGCAACTTTTTCCTTGCCTTTCCATTTCGATGATGTCCCCCACTTGCCGGTTGTAGACCTCCCATAGCCGGTTGAAGGAGCGCAGCCAAGGAATGGGACGCTACTTTTCGATAATCCAGAGGCAGGGTAAGCACAAGAACGATATGGCGCTCTACCATTGCTCGAAGACAAGATACAGCAAATGTAAAGGAGATTGGCTCTGGAACTTTTCACTCTCGGCCCGTTGTCCTTGTGTCAGTCAGGTAATTTATAGTCCGGTACAAACCGCGAATTTGAGGCTTTGTTGTGCTATGGGGGTGAACTTTACCCTCTGTTTTCTACTGTTATAATGAGGGGCAATTTTCTCCAAAGAAGGATGTGAACACCATGGAATTATACTCCCGAAGTGAGGCTGCCGCTATGCTCGGCATTACAGTTCGAAAGCTGGATGAACTGCGCGCCAGAAGATTGATAGGATACTATCAACGCTGCCCGGGCGGGAAAGTACAGTTTTCTATGGCTCACTTGGAAAAGTATCTGCAACGCATCGAGAAGTCACCAAGACCAGTTACCAAGTCAAGATGAAGAACTAAGAATACAAGTGTTGTTGGAACGGCGGGATAGTCACATCGATTAAGTGCTGAATTCCACAATGCAAAACGGCGCCTGCTCGATATTTAATTACTGAGCCGACGCCTCTTTGTAGTTCAATAGAGCTCCCACCAGTAGTCAAATACCTTACGATACTGGTTCCCTTTCTTTGGTAGACAGCGATATTTCCGGACTTTTCGATTCCCTTTCCGCTTCAGATACTGTTGACGATCGCTGGACTTCATATACTGAATGTGCAGACCCGAGTGAAGCAAAGGTCGTTATTCTCTCATAGTCCCCTATTATATAACCCATATTCGGCGCGTAACCGCTGTGCTGAATGAGAAACAGAAGGTGATCTGAATGCCTGATACTTTGTGAACGTCGGTATTGGCGACCGGTACGACGCCCGCAGCCATTCTCCGCTTTAGTCGATTCTAGGATCTCGGCGATCCGATTGTTTAACTCTTGCTCTGTCATAGGCCTTTCTACTCTGAACGATCCGGGTGACAGGATTGACTCCGTTCAAGACCCTCGCTGTTTTGCGTGATATTCCCGTTTGGCCTTCTTACTGCGCTTGTCCAATGGAATCAACTGCTTCACGGGAATTCGCCTCCTCTTTTCTCTGCTGTTGGCATTCGCCCCAAAGCGCACGGCATACATCCAAATAGTCTATATAGCCCAGCAACATCATCTTTTTCGGCAACTCTTCCAGAGCTGCCTGGAACCGCGCCCGATCCCGTTTCCGCACATGGCAGAAGATCACACGGTACGGAGAGTCACCCCGTACATATTCCTCGCAGAAGTGCACCCGCACCTGATGCTTGATGAAAAGCTGATCAGCCAGATAAGCATCCGTGTCCAGGAATGCGAAATAGTTATAGAACAGAGATAGCCTGTCAATGTACTGGTAGAAAAGTGTATCTCCCAATGGTGCTCTCCTTTATGACAATCTCATTACAAATGCAGAGGATCGCTTGCTATTCCAGAGTATATCGGTTATATTTTAATATTCCGTTGCGGCGGAAATCATCCTACTGAATGGAGGCGATCCATATGTCCGTGATTCGGTTTCCTGTGATCGATCCTGTGGCTACCGGAGCAAATATCTGCCGACTTCGAAAAGACCGTGGTCTGACGGTTCGAGATCTCCAGCAGTATTTCGGATTCGAGGAGCCACAGGCCATCTACAAATGGCAGCGGGGGCAGAGCCTGCCCAGTGTAGATAACCTCTATGCGCTGAGTGCCTTGCTCCAGGTCCCGATGAATGAGATCATCATCTCCACTTCTCATATTGTTCCGTTTGAGCAGCAGGCTTCCGCCTGCTGCTCAGGTCATTTTATGCTGGGATTATTTCCGGCACAGTGGGCGTGGCAGAATTTCAAAACCGCTTAGACCCTTATCCGCTTGCTCTCCACGGGCTTGCCCCGGCCCCACTGGACCGCTGCCTACCCAGGGATGAGTCGGCGACTTGAAATATAGATTAGGCGGACAGCTTCATCAGGCAGAGGTTCGGGAAGTTGTGAGAGTCCACGTCAATCAGTCCGATGCGGATATGCGTCACCTCCCGTCAGTGAGCGGTAAACACGGCTTTACTGATGCTTCCCGTCTTGAACAGGCAGAAGCACAGCAGCACCGTGTAGCCCATACAGCCCCAGATCGCGCCGGATATGTCGTCGGCAGTTCCGATCTGCTGGATCAGCACCGCATAGATGCCGACAACCACCATAATCAAAAAGGCTTGGAAGCCCAGCGCCAACAGGGATTTCAAGTAGTTCTGGCCCATGCCGCGCCACTCTGCATTGCCCAGCGTGGCAAGGGGGATCGGCCCCAATGCGGTCACGGCATAAATTTCAATCATTCTTCCATAGGTCACAAGGAAAATACAGATGGAAAGAATGTTCATCGTCAGCCCCACAACAAGGGTCTGGAACCACAGGCCGAGCAGCGGCCCGATGTCCATTGCTTCAAGGCGGCTTTCCAGATCAGGGAGCAGCGTGTCAAAATCAATGCTGGTTTCCCCGATAATGACACCGGCGCTCTGGTTGACGACCCTGTGTGGCGTCAAATACGCCCATGACGATATTCCATGTGTTTGTCACAATGAGGATGGCAAAGGCGCTTTTGAAAATCCAGCGGAAGAACATGGAGCTGTCGAAGTCGTGCATATTGTTTCTTTTCCACGATCATGTCGATCAACTCATAGCAATCCCGCGCGCTGCTCCTTCGGCAGGGCATTCACCGCCTCGTCGAATTTTCGCCGCAGGTGCGCCCAGCAGCCAACCACCCGGATATTTTCAGGCAGCCGGTGGTAACCGGCGTAGCCATCCGCATGGAGCCAACCGGAGAAACCCTCCAGAAAGGCAGCCGCGTTCTCCGCCTTCCGGGTAGGCCGGTACTCGTACAACACAATGGGATGTTCCGCATCCCCACCTGTTCGGTACAGCCACATATCGCACTTGCTCCGAGCCGTCCGGCCCTCAATTTCAGTACTTGCAGCGTGGTTTCATCCGCATGGAGCACCTGCCGTTGGAGGAGCCGCCTGTGCAGTTCCTCATATACCGGTTTCAACCAGTCCTCCGCCACCCGCAGCACCCAGTTGCTCATGGTCTGCCGGGCTCAACTGCACGCCTGCCCGGTTCCACTCCTTCTCCTGCCGGTACAATGGTACGTGCATCACAAATTTCTGCACCATGATGGGCAACCGCCTCCGGAGAGGCATAGCTGTCGGGATCAGAGCAGGAAGTCTTTCCGCCTTGCGGATCGGCGTCTCTGTTCCTTCCTCCTTGCATTTTGGGCAGGCATAGGTGAAATAAACGTCTTCCCGGATCTTCACCTGGGCCGGAATCATCACAAATGTGCGCCGGACGTCCCTTCCAATCTCCATCATGGCAGTGCCGCACACAGGACAGTCCAGCTCGTTCTCCGGGATACGGTGTTCCACCACCTCAACCGGTACATTGTCCGGCAGGACCTCCTCCAGTCTGGAGGAACGCCGGGTATGGGCAGCCACCTTCGTCTCCCTGGACCTCCGTTTGGACAGCCAGGCCTCCGTCTCGTCAAACATGAGACTCAATTGTCCCATCAGCTCTTCTTCCAGCCGCTCCGAAGACGAACCATAGAGTTTCTTCCTGCTCAGGCGCACCTGTTCCAGGAGCCAGTCCAATTTCTGGCTCAACTCGTCTCTTTCCGCTTTCAGAGACTCATATTCCGCCCGTGAAATGGTTACCATTTCCGAGGTGCTTGTCTCATGAATTCTTTCATTTTTCATGAATAAATTATACCATATTTGAACTAAAAAGTCCAGCATTTCCAGTACTTTCAGCCGCTTTCCCCGCCTAAATGATACGCAGACCATCTATCGGGCGATGTGCCTTTGGCTGCTCCACCTTCAGCCCCCTCCATCAGCCAGCGGTACTGCTGCGGTGTCAACTGCCGTACCTCATTTTTCTGTTCGCGGCCATTGGTACGCGCCCTGTTCCAGCCGCTTATACAGCAGGATGAATCCATCCTGCTCCCAGTAGAGTCCCTTGATGCGGTCCCGCCGTCTTCCGCAGAACAGAAACAGCGTGTTGGTGAATGGGTCTAACTGAAACTGCTGCTGCACCATAGCCGCCAACCCATCGATCCCTTTCCGCAGATCCGTATAACCGCAGGCGATATATACTCTGTCTGCTCCGGTGAAATCACTCAGCATGATTTCAGTACCTGGCAGATTGCCCTCACTACAGCTGCATCCGCACCTGAATAGATGTCTGCTTTCCCTTTTCCGATCTGGATGCTGGCTGCCACTCCACCCACTGTCTGTCGCTCAGGCAGCGATGGGAGTTCTACAAAAGTTGCTGGTGGCTGTGGTGCCGAAACTGCGGGCACAAGTTCCGCGGCTGCCGACGAAAGGATTTCCTTTTCCCAGCGGTAGTAGGTCTTTGTCGATATATTGTGTTCCGCGCACCATCCCCCTTACGCTCATGCCGCTGCTGCGGCAGTCTATGATCTGCATCTTCCAATGCTCTAACTTTGCCTGCCGTTTTAATTCACACGCCCCCATCTTTCCCGGCTCCTCCCTAAATGTCGAGAATTCTCGAGAAGTCCTGAGACTTCTCGAGAATTAGTATCTCATATCTTCTTCAGCTTTTTTAATCCGCCCTCAGCCTTGACGCTGTTATGAAGTGACTTTTGTCAAGTAGAAAATTCCTGCCAAAAGCAAAATGTTTGTCCGAGGGCATGTGAGAAGAGCCAAGGCAATTAGAATTCCGGCATTGGCCATTCTGTTATACGTGGATTGGTTACCACAGGTCAATGGTTCGTGCCTGGAGCTCTACCGTCTTACGGCGTGGATCACAAATATTGTGCCATCAAAGCGTCAAATCGTAGATAGCTGAACCTTGTCATTCGCTTGGCTCCTCACAAATGCCCTCGAATGTGGGCAAACTGGTGGTATCCATTCCTTGAATACCACAAATTGCGGATTGAGACTGGGTCAAGGGCGAAGCCGCGTCAGCGGTGTGAAACACCCTTGACGCAGGAATCAAGTCGCAATATCATCTTCAAAGGAATAGATGCTACACTGCCCGGGAGATGTGATTGGTCATCATTCCCCAAACGAAACATGATAGCTCTCTGGCAATAGCTGTTTTGGCAACATTCTTCTTGGATCGAATTGCGATTTTATAGAACTTTCTATGTAACCGTTCATTCGCTTTGTCGGCGTACGCAATTATCTCGGGTGAGTTACCACCTTGTTTGTCCTTCATTACTTTGCTCTTTTTTCCAACAACCCCTCGGCTATAGCTGTTCGCAGACTCCACCAAGAGAGTCCTCAGATGAGAATTCCCCCGCTTTTTGTAATGTTTGTATGGATCACCTTTTCTCCACTGGACGATTCTCCTGGGACAAGTCCCAAGTAGGCGGAAAAGTGTTGAGCAGTCCGAAAACGGTGGAAATCGCCGACTTCAACAAGCAGAGGAAGCGCAGTATGGGTAGAGACGCCCTTGAAGCAGCAGAGCTTCCGAACATTCTCTTCATACCGTTTCTGATGAGCCAGTTCCTCAATCCGGGCATCATATACAGCAATCTTCTCATCCAACGTATAGTAGAGAGCCAAGTATTCTTGTAAGGTTTCCTTGTAGAGCGCATTTTCAAATACGAGAGAGTCAAGCCACTTGAAATAGGCCTGAGTCCAACGGCTCTTCCCTTCATAATGGAATCCATGGCGGGTGCAGAACGAAATAATCTGTTGCTTCGTTCGCTTCAGATCAGCCTTCACATCATCCCGCATTCGAATATACTCTTTGATGGCATCGTCCTCGGCCGTCGGAACATATACCGGGCTGTACAGGTTGAAGGCCAGACACTTAGCAATATTTTTTGCATCGCGCTTATCGGTCTTAATCGATTTACCCTTTTGCTGGGGCATAGTAGACGGAGCCAAGATAATGCATGCTACCCCGTGTTTGGCGAGTTGGTGATAAAGGGAATATCCAAGGCAGCCTGCCTCGTAACCACAAATAAAATCGCAATTTCCGCCACGCGTCGAACGAACACGCTCCATGTATTTTAGTATCTCATGGTAGTCTGGCTTCACATTTACGACAGCAAATGCGTCGTCCGAATCTACGGTATAGCAACAAAGTGTGTAATTTGTGGTGTGGACATCCATCCCGATATAGATTATACTTGTCATGATGACTCCTCCTTGTATGTGGTAAGTCTGGTTACTTTAGGTGCGCTCTAAAGTATGGCAGGCTAATCCACGCTTTACAAGTGCAGGGGTCATTTCATATTGTCTTACCATTTGAGGGTCCCGCCGCGGGGCGCCGGAGCGGAAAGCCCGTGGGCCACAGCGGTCCCATGGGCTTTCTCGCGTCCTTCCCCGCTGTCCGGCAGCCTGTTCGGAAATCCAGCGCCTTTGGCATCCGTGCGGCAAGGCAAGCCAGGCTGGTCTGCCGCATCGGGAGCCGCAGAGTTAGGGGAACGAGAGGTCCCCCCCTTTTATGGTCTTCGCCGCACATAGTATTCTGTCGGATCTGCCCGCGTCGGCCGCAATTGCGGGCACACCCTCCAGCGGCTCTGAACGCTCAGTCCCGCTGCGTCGAGCGGATACAGATTATGCGGACAATTTTTCCTATTTGGGGAAGCGGCTGTGCAAATCTTCTATTTTCCTGATACACTGATCTTTTGTAATCAGCCCCATAAGCGTATCCATATATTCGTTGCTTATAAACGAAAAAGATATCTATCTCACTTGCCGTCGGGCAAGCTGGCAGGGATGACCTACGTGCATTGTCCACCAGGTCTGCTTTTATCTGGTGCCTTTGGGCGGCAGATATCAAAGTCTTCTGCACTGTTTCGCTGTCATATGCAGGGAACAGCAGATTCTCCGCAGTTAGAGACGCGCCTTGCTCTCCGCTCATGAAAGACACGAACTTCCAAGCAGCCTCAGGGTATTTTGTGTATCGGTATATGCATATGGGAATAATTATTTTTATATTGTTCCCGCGCTTTTCCTCCGGCCAAAACGGCTGCGAAACAACGCCCCAGTCAAAATCAAGCTTTCCGTCTTTCTGCTTGTCAAGCAATAATGGGGCGTAACTGCTGCTGGTGATGAACATCCCATAATTCCCTGTTTCAAATACGTTTTGCTGAAAATATTGCTCATAGCTTTGTGCGAAGGAAATCGTCGTCCCTTCCGCAAGCAGTTGTTCCATCAAGTCCAGACTATGGCCGAATTGCTGCATATCCCCACCTATCAGAGAAGACAGACCGGGGATCGTCATTCTGAGAAGATCATTCCCGTCAGGTAAAAGAAGGATTGCCTTTTTCTCACTCATTCCAAGTTCTTTTAATTTTTGGTTCATAGCAAATCCTATTTCCTGAAACTCGTGCCATGTAATATTCTGTGTCGGATAAGGAATGCCTGTTATGTCGAAAACATCTCTGTTGTAATACAAAAAGTACTTCTCCACCCTGTAGGGCATAGCATAATGGGTATTGTCAGTAGTGCTTTTTAAATTTTCATATCCTATCAGACTCTCAGGAGATATCCCGCTTTGTGAAACAAGAAAATCTAAAGGTTTCAGAACACCTTCATCGGCCAAATTTCCCCAATTGTGAAATCTCTTTAATGAAAATGACATCAACCGGTTGTTGCCCGCTCATGAGTGCTTCCAAATTAGCCGAATAGACAGGCGCAGGAAACGATACGGTCTCTATTTTAATATCGGGATATTGTTTCATAAACTCTTCAAAGAGCATTTGGTCATATTCCGCAGCTGCATCAGCGGCAACGGCAACCCTCAATGTTGTAGCAAGTTCCGCCTCTTCAGAATCTTTCGCTCCTTTTCGGAAAGCAAATGTAAGCATCATTGCGAATAAGCTTAAGCCAATCAAGGCAACCCCTATAAAACGACGCTTCATATTCCGTTTCTCCTGTCAGTTGTTACGCTGATTTTGAATTCTTTTTTCGGTATTCCCCAGGAGCTATTCCACAAACGCGTTTAAAAAGGCGATTAAAATAAAACTGATCGGGATACCCTACGGTCTCTGCGATGGCAGAAAGCTTTTGGGAAGAATTGGCCAGCAGACGTTTGGCTTGCTCTATTCGAACATTCGTCAAATATTCAGAATAGCTCATGCCGAGATGTTTGCGCATCAGAGAGCTCAGATAGGAAGGGTCAAGATGAACGCGCATTGCTATGTCTGTAAGCGACAATTTCAAAGAATAGTTTTCATCTATGATCTCCTTTGCCTTGAAAAACAACATCCTGATAATCTTTTTTTATTTCATTTCTTACGTAGTTTTGAAGATCCTCCCGCAAATTATCTATCCAAGAAAGTGCTTGTTCAACATTTTTAATCGTCAAAAATTCTGTGTATGTTCTCCAGCTCTGCAAAAGTATATCATGCGTTGACATACTGTAGTGGTCAAACACCTCTCTTACGCAAGTAAACACTTCTATGAGAATAAACAATATCGTTTCCTTTGAATGCCCTGACTTTAAAAGGTTCTCTTTGATTACTTTTTAAGCTGGAGGCTATCTCATCTTCCCTCAACACGCTTAATGCATGTTTTAACTGTTGTTTTGCCTCAATTATTTCGTTGCAATCTCCCAAAATGAACCCTTTTTGAATGGGTATTGGACAGTTTCGCCAGTCAATAATTTCATCATTTTTCAAAAAGTAATGGCTCTTTACAGCTTCGACCGCCTGATGGCAAGCTTTTCGAATGCCGTCCAGCGTAGTTTTCCCCGGCCTATACCAACCGTGCAGTCCAAGTTTAGGTATTGCCAAAGCATTTTATGTAGCCGTCTTGCAGTTAACGCAACCAATTCTTCCTCTTTTCCATTTTTCATATCTTTTTGTGCCGCAATAATAACATAGAATTCCCCGGTTTTTCCTTCTACGCAGTAGGCGTCAAAGCAATCATTGAGATCTCTGTGATGACATTTATGATGCCATAATTTAAGGTGTAATACTCTTCCTCTGTACTCTCTTCAAAAATCAAAATGTTATTAATTTTGATAAAGAGGCAATACATTGAGTCTGTATCAAATGAATGCCGCTTTGCTTTAACTGCTTGATCATCTCTTCTTCCGTAAAAAAAAAATAGTTAGAAATAATATTGCGTATTACCTTTGACTGCAATGCGGAAACACCTCCAACAGTCTCATTTTCACATGAGTGAGTCCGCAGATGTGATCGTTTTTCGCACTTCATCCAGGCAGGACAGCAGCATATGGACGTCCAATTCCAATTTCAAGAAGTAGTCAACGGCCCCAAGTTTCATTGCTCCTTTGACTAATTCAAAGTCATCATAGCTGCTCAGAACCAAAAAAGCCACGGAAAATCCCTCTTCATTTTTCAGCGTTTTGATAAGGGTTAGTCCGTCCATTACAGGCATTTTCATGTCCGTAACAATAATATGCGGTTGCTCTCTATGCACGATCTCAATGGCTTGCTGTCCATTAGCTGCCTCCCCTACAAGCCTGTAACCATATTGCTCCCAGGCAATGAGAGTCTTCAATCCAATGCGAACCGTAGCATCATCATCCACAATGAGTATCTTTAACAAATTCATCATGTTGAGTCCTCCTTGTAATCAAGAGGGGGAGCAAAACAGTTGCACAAGTCCCTCCTTCCGCGCGGTTACTTATAGTGACACCATAGCGACTTCCGCAGCGGAGTCGGATTCTTTGTGCAACATTTTTAATGCCCATGCCATTTTCCTGGTGAAAACTCCCGGAAGAATCATTCAGCATAGCTTGTATATATGCCAGGCGGTCTGGTTCAATCCCACACCGTCATCCAATATGCGGATCCGCAGATCCGTTTTATGTGTATCACAGATAATTAAAATCTCTCCGCCCTGAGGGAAGATCTGCCAAGCCATGGATAATCGCATTTTCAACCAAAGGCTGCAGCGTAAATTTCAATATTTTCTGCTGTAGCAAAGATTCATCCTCTATAGACCACTCGCTCCGTATTTTCCCCTTGAATCTAATATTTTGGATATACAAGTAACTGTCTAACAAGTCAAGCTCTTGCTTTAGCGGAATCCATTCCGCCGTAACGGTTTGATTTGCCCTGATCAGTTTGCCCAAAGCATCGACCATAGCAGAAATATTATACGCACTCTGCATCGAGGCCATAATTTTAATAGAGTTCAATGTGTTATATAAAAAGTGCGGGTTTATTTGCGCTTGAAGGACCCGAACTTCCAACCGCCGCTTTTCGGTTTCTCTTTCTTTTTGTTCTTGCAGCAGACGCTGTATGTCTTCACTCATTTTTAATATATGCCGGTTTAATTCTCCAAGTTCGCTATTGTCATCAATCTCTTGCAGATGAGTAAAATCACCTTTTGAAATTTTATTAACATTTTTCGTGATCTGTTTAATTGGATGGTTGAGATTTACGGACAAAAATGTAGAAAGCATCGCAGTAACTCCAACCACAATCGCCAATAATACTATCGTTGAAGTAGTAAGTAGATGAACCTGATTATTGATTAACTGCTTAGAAACAAGTCCCCTCAGTGTAAGTCTGTTCGCATTGTCAATTACCGTGAGCGGTAAATATTCAGAATTTTGGTTTTTGCTGGATAACATTGTCAGTACTTTTATCTCGTCACCTTCGCACCCAGCTAAAGCCAAAATTTGCCCATTTTCTGTAAAGAGCGCAGCATAGTTGTCAGAATCCTCCGTAAAATATTTAAACGCATCTAAAGTTTTCGGAAAAAAAAATGATCATTAAGTGGCCGATCGTCTGCCGGCTTTCCAAACTGATAATCGGATGGCAATACATGATGACCCTCTTATTATCAGTAAGCGGTGTGATATTCTCCATCACTCCACTCCAATAGTCTTCGGAAAAACGGTTAATAAATGTTTTTAAATATGTGTAATCGATCAAAGACGCCTCTGCGCCCATCTCTTATATCCAGCCCATTATTCCCAATGATAAATAGCGATAACATGTCCTTAGCAATCGGACGATATGATGTTTGCGAGCGCAATTCCTTTGATGGCCAGAGCTTTATCTTCACTGTAGGAGGCAGCTTCTGAAGCAGTTAGATTCAACAGCTGCTGGATCTGGGTGTTCTGGGAAACCCAATAAAAGAACATATCTACTTGTTGGATTTTTTTCAGAAGTACGTTCAGAAATATCCAATAGGGACAATTGGTTTTCGCTGATAATCGAGGCTTTAAGGTCGCGATTATTTCGATAAATGTAACCCCTGCTGTCAAAAGTGCCGGGATCAATGACACCAGAATAAAGCTAACCACCAATTTTTTGAGCAAGGTCTGCCGTCTCATCTCATGCACCGCTCCTATATAGTTTACTAATAAGGGAATACAGAATCGCGTTTTTACAGCAGAGAAGTACCTCTCAGACAATGCTGAATATTCTTCTATCCTGCTCCGTCCTTTGCCTTGGTATCTATCACACAGATGTTGCGACACTTGCGGTTTACATGCTTTCGTTCTTTTCCGTACTGTTTGTCAAATCGTAATAATACTAAACTAATATGTCCCAATTCATTTCGTATTCAGGGCGATGCCAAACCTTGTACTTACAAGGGCCGAAACTGCGCAGGAACACAAAACGGAATTGGGAAACTAATATTAAAAACATCAGGATTTTTTGCAGTATGCTTCAAATCTATAGTTTCAATATCACGAGTCTCTTTTTATCTAATATTGACTGTCTCACTATTCAAGTGATCAGAACTGTAAACAAGGGCGTATAAAAACACATCCGGATAACGCAGGGATACAGGTCCTGCTGCTCCCGGGTGAGGGCCGTCCGCACAAAGGCATCCTTGGGGATCACGTCCGAGAGCTTGAATTTGAACGGGTTCTTGCGGATCATGTCATCGTCCACAGCCATTTCAAAGGCGGGGCGGACCACGCACTGCACCGTGCTGATGGTGCTCTGTTTGTACCCCCGGTCGTGGAGGGAGACGAACCAGGCCTTGGCGTCGGAGGGCTTGATCTGCCGGATCTGCTTTTTGGCTGAAGGGGGTCCTTCCGCATACGGTTGATGACCGTATCATAGGCGCGATAGGAGTTTTCCTTCAGGGTGCGCTTCAGATCCATATACCGGGTGACAAGTTCGAGTACTGTCATCTCCCCGGCGGCATAGTCGATCCCGTCCGCCAGGTCCCTCTGGATCTCGGCCTCCTTCCGGCGCAGCTCCTCCAGTGACCTGGCATAGATGTATCTGCGCTGCTTTCGGGTGTCGGTATAGCGAAACATATAGAGACCGTCTTTCCAAGCGCTCGATAGGCTGTATCTTATTTTACCATACA
>VOFI01001318.1_pt1 | contig 89533 bp, 74 predicted proteins | sample 5384131 | NCBI WGS metagenome assembly VOFI01 (sample SAMN12384728, study PRJNA508395) | human gut metagenome | isolation source: healthy gut H | host: Homo sapiens
CTCCCGGAGTAAACCTCCACGGTATCCAAGTCCCACAGTACGCTCACCTTTTGCCCGACATACTGGTATGGTACGCTATAGTTGTGCTTGTCAACCATGACGTGATAGGTACCGGACAGTTTCACCTCCTTGCGATATCTGAAGCGGTATGGAGTCATGGGCAGTTTGCCCAACGTAGGGTGCTCTTCCGCCTCGAAGATGTCACGTCTGCTTCTCCCTGTCGTTCTGGACGGCTTTTCATTGAAGCCGTCCATCAACTCATAGATACGGGCATTCATACTCGGTAGATTGTAAAACACCTCGTCATGTAGCAGAGCGTAGGCGGCATTGTAGGTCTTTTGGACGAGTCCCTCGACTGGACCTTTGTCCCTGGGAGTGCGAACCCTGCAGGTTTGGAGGGTTGTATCGTAGTAGGCGGCCCATTCCACGGCTGCATCATTGAACGCTGGCTCGTAGCGGTCGTATTTCTTCACCCACTGCTTCATGTTGTCACTCTTGGCTATGCGAGTTGTTCCGCCGAAGTAAGAGAAGGCATCGGATATACCGCCGAAGAAGTTCTCCATGGAAGCGTTGTACATAGCCTTGGCAAATCCCAAGCCGCTGTATGGCAGGATACAGACCAAGACGACAACCTTGGTTAGCTCACCTGTCTTCGGGTCGGTAAGCCACAGGGCATCGCCGGCGAAGTCAATCTGCATCTCTTCCCCAGGAATATAGGTGTTATGGAAGCTGAGGTTGTGTGAGTACTGATACTCACGGATTGACTTCTTGAACTGGGTGTATCCATATCCGTCGGGATGCTCCTTCTTGTATGACTCGTGTAGGGCTTGAATGGTGAGGTAGCGGTTATGCGACAAGTCTGACACATATTCAGGCAACAGCCCGTCTAGCACCTGACGTTGGGAAGATGGGGCTGCTGTGGGTTTGGACAACTGGAGGAAAGATTCTATTTCCCCGTCAGCAGTTCATCTTGTCTGCAGTATTGAAATCATAGGATTTGCCAGAAGCAGACTTATAGGTGATGCTCTTAAAAGTCAGTTCTTCGATAGCACGTAATATGGTGTCTGCGCTGCAAGTGCGAAGAGTTGGATGAAGAGACAAATGTTTCATCAAGTGAGTTGTAACATCCTCAACATGAACCACCACAAAGATATACGCACATCAGAGAGCGTAGAATCTCGCTATATTGATAACCAAACATAGTGCATCTCAATCCCAAGGTGGAATCTATGGTTTGAGCTAAAAGAGCATCAAATTGCTCCATAATCGAAAAAAATTCCCCCAAAAGGAGTGAGTTTCTCAGATTTTATTTGTACTTTTTCCATGTCATTCAGAATTTTGTTTGTTTTTATTTTACAACACTAAGATAAGAAATGACAAGCAAAATCCTGAAACTTTTTGTTGCTCAGGTGCTTATAAAAAATATTAAATTATACGGAAATAGGTAATGTACAAAACTACCAAGTTGTATAGTAATTATTTGCTTCACTATATTCTTCACAGTTTCTTCCAATCCATCAGCCCTCTACTTTTGCCTGTTGCTAACGGGTTTAGGTGCATAGGCATATAATGACGAAAAATTTATTAAATTATAGACATCTTAAGTTCTAAAATGTAGATATTTCCTGAAGTTTCAACCACCAAATCTATTCTACCTGCAGACATCTGCTGTTCCTTATCGGAAGAAAAATCATACCAAACATCAGCATTTAAGACAAAGTACTTCTCGCATCGTTAGGATAACCTTATGCAACAACATCATACCAAACATCGCATTTCGTACTTCTCGGTTAGGATAACCTAACATATAACTGCTACCTACTACCTTTTTGATTGTAAGATAACCGGACTGATAAAGGAAGAGTTTTGGATCATTCATATTGACATCACTCATTTCCAAATAGTCAGAATCAATCAAACAATTGTCCAGCTCAGGAATCTCGTTGATGAATTTACGCAAGACCTTAAGTAACATTTCGTTGGAACCAGAAGCTATCCAATAAGAATTTAGACGTAGATTAGCCAAGGCATTACATACACTAAAAGGATTGTAAACACCGACGAGACTACGAGAGAAATGATAGCCATCATAGATAGAACTCATTGTATCCATAAGGGCACTCTTCGTGATAGCATAGTTATCTGCCAATTCAGATAGCTGTTCTGAAAAATATAACTGAATTTCATCTTTAGTCAAACCACATATTGTTGCATACTCATTCCTAAAACTGACATTAGTTAATGTATTAAGCATACTAAACAAACTTATCTGAGTAAACTTAGTAATGCCAGTAATAAAGACGCACTTGATGCAGTAACCATAGTCTTTTAACCCTGTAAAGAAGTTACGGTATATCTCACGGCATGCATCATGATGATTGGTCTCATAAGTATGCTGCAAAGGAACATCATACTCATCAACGATAATGGCTATCTGTACTCCCGCCTGTTCGTATGCTCTTTGAATAATACCATTTAAGCGATTACCTAAAGACTGCTCATCTGGATTTCTGCCATATATCTTCTCGTATGAAGACAACACATTGTTCAAATATTCTGTAAGCGTTTGAGCAGAAGAACCACCCAAACTCATACTGAAATAGATAACAGGACGTTTTACCCACTCCGTTTCAAGTTCCATCATTTTGAGACCTTCAAAGAGTTCCTTTCTACCCTCAAAATAACACTTAAGTGTAGAACACAAAAGAGACTTACCGAAACGGCGTGGACGGCTCAGGTAATTGTATTTAGTACCATTAGCCAGTTTCCAAACCATATCAGTCTTATCAGCATAGATATAATGATCTCTACGCATCTCTTCAAAATCCTGTATGCCTAAAGGCAATTTTCTATTCAGTTGCGCCATCTTGTCTCTTTTTTCTGCAAATATACGCCTTTTATATGAAACAGCCAAACAATTTTTATGTTTTATACAATATTCACGTACCTTTTCAGTTTATATAATAAAATGAAGATATAAATATGTTAACAGAAATATTACCAATCATAGGAGCATTCATACTGAGCATGACATGTGGTGTGTTTTTCATTCCATCAGTGCTGAAATTCTGCAAGAAAAAAAAGTTGTATGATATTCCAACCCTAAGAAAAGTGCATAGCGCACCTATACCACGATTGGGTGGCATTACATTCATACCAAGCATGATGATTTCAGCTGTGGCAGTATTGCTTATCATAGCTACAAATAATATTCAAGACAAAATCTCTCTCAGTATGTGGAGCGTAGGTTTTATCTTGAGTCTGTCGATTATCTACTCTGTAGGAATCATTGACGATTTAATCGGTCTTAATGCTAAAGTGAAATTTGTCGCTCAAATTCTCGCTGCCAGCATCATGCCTATATGTGGCTCCAGATTAATAATCTCTATGGTTTGTTTGGTATTTACGAGATACCTTCGAGTATTGGTATTCCTCTCACAATCTTTACGTTTGTGTTCATAGATAATGCACTCAATCTGATAGACGGCATTGATGGTTTGGCAACAAGTCTCTCCATCATTGCTCTGCTTGGTTTCTTCTATTGTTTCATACCATACAACCTGATTGCTTATGAAGTGATGATTGCAGGTTTGGTTGGCGTACTGACAGTATACCTATATTATAATATGTGGGGGAAAGTAGAAAAAGGAACCAAGATATTCATGGGTGATTCGGGCAGCTTAACGTTGGGATTCTTCTTGGCATTCCTATTTGTCAAAGCAATTGCCGTAAATCCCAATATTATGCCAATGTCTCCCAAACGCGTACTGATAGCATACAGTCTGCTCATCATACCTACTTTTGATGTCGTACGAGTAGTGTTACATCGCATCAGAAACAGGAAACCAATCTTTGATGCAGACAAAAGCCACATACATCACAAGATATTGGCTATGGGATATAACCAACACTATACGTTATTCTTTATCATCCTACTAACCCTAACTTTCGTTGGCACTAACGTAATACTTGGCTATATGAATGTAGGATTAACAGGTATCTTACTTATCGATATAGCCCTCTATACGATGCTACACATCGGGATAAATCAAAAAATCAAACTAAAGAAAAAAGTAGAGAAATGACCATACAAAACAAAACAGAAATCAAGAATAGAAACAACAGAATGGAGCGTTTCGTGAAACGTTCTACAGATATTCTTGTTTCTGTACCTTGTCTCGTTCTATCTTCTCCCCTATTTGTCATTATCTCCTTAGCTATCAAATGGGAAGATGGATTACCTATCATCTACAAGCAAGAACGTATAGGTTTGCACGGGAAACCTTTCAACATCTATAAGTTCAGATCAATGAAGGCTGATGCAGAAAAAGATGGTCCAAATCTACTAGAGATTGAAGGCGACACTCGACTCACACGTGTAGGAAAATTCATTAGGGCCCACCATTTGGACGAACTTCCTCAATTGTGGAACATCGTAAAAGGCGATATGTCATTAGTCGGTCCCCGCCCGGAACGGAAATACTACATCGACCAAATCATCAAGCATGATCCTCGCTATACTTATCTGTATCAGATCCGACCGGGTGCTACTTCTTATGCCACCCTTTATAACGGATATACGGATACAATGCCGAAGATGTTGAGAAGACTGAGTCTTGACCTCTACTACCTGGAACACAGATCCTGGTGGTTTGATGCCAAGATTCTGTTCAAAACAATGATGAACATCCTGTTTGGCAAAATATTCTAATGATGAGCTACTGATGCAATAAAGGGGTGAATACTTGTTCATAGCGATCTTTTAAGTTATTTTATCTCAGCAAACTTTGTAAATAGAAAAGAAAGTTGTATTTTTGCATTTTAAATAGGCAAAAATTATGGCGAATAAATTTATATTGTATCTTGATGAATGCGGAGATCAAAACTTAGCAAGTTCTATTTTCGTGTTTACCGACCTCTCACACCACCGTACGTGCGGTTCCGCATACGGCGGTTCCTATTTTGGGTGCCATTCGAGATATGAACCCATAAGCGTTGGATAACCTGCGTACTGCAATTTCTGTGAGGAGGCTGCCCTCTGCATTATTATAGAGCTACTAACCCTCCAATATCCTTTGACATATCCCAATCTTCTGGCATCATGCTTGTTGATACCACATCGGATTAGATTTTTAATCCGTGTCTTCGGGAGTTTCCAGGCCTTCCATATACACATGCGTATCCGTCGCCGTAACCAACTGTCAGTATCCATAAGGAGTCGTTTCATATTGGCTAGGTGGTAGTAGCCTACCCAACCTCTTATGTACTCTGTAAGCTTCTGCTTTCTCTTGGCATATCCCCATCCATTGCTTCGGGAAGTCAACTCCTTGAGCTTGGCTTTCATCTTGGCTTTGGCTTTTGGGTGTACCGCAAGTTGGCATTTGCCCTGGCTTACATAAAAGGAGTAGCCTAGGTATTTCACACCGCTTACGTATGACACGACAGTCTTTTCCTTATTCACTTTCAGGTATAGTTCACCTTCAATGTATCGGGTTATGGACTCCTTTACACGCATGGCTGCACGCTCGGACTTGCAAAATATCATCGAATCATCGGCATAGCGCACAAATGGGAGCCCTCGGTGTTCGAGTTCCTTGTCTAACTCGTTGAGCATGATGTTGCTCAACAACGGACTCAGCGGACCACCTTGTGGCGTGCCCTCCTCGCTCATCTCAAAGACACCTTTGTTCATAACCCCGCTTCGAAGATATTTGTGTATTAGACTCACCACCCTGCCGTCCTTTATCGTACGGCTGAGGATTTCTATGAGCTTGCTGTGGCTCACTGTATCAAAGAAACGCTCCAAGTCGAGGTCAACTACATACTCGTAGCCGGCATCAATTATCTTCTGCGCTCCCCGGAGAGCATCATGGCATCCTCTTCTCGGACGGAAGCCGAAGCTCCTCGAGGAGAATTGGCGTTCATAGATGGGAGTCAGGGTTTGGTTGATGGCTTGTTGCACCATACGGTCTATGACCGTGGGAATGCCCAATAGGCGCATCTTGCCATTGTCCTTGGGTATCTCTACCCTTTTTACTGGGTTCGGACGGTATGAACCGTCCTGCAAAGAACGTATCAGAGCATCCTTGTTAGCCAAGACACATGGAAGCATTTGCTCACATGACATCTTGTCGATACCGCCACAGCCCTTATTACGCAGAACTGCCTTGTAGGCGTTGAGCAGATTTTCGGGACTGAGGATGCGCTCCAACAGGTGTTCCTTGTCGAATGGCACTTCCACGATGTTGTCCTCACATATCCACATGACGGTCTGCGCTCCCACATATCCTTCGGATTCCGTCCTATCTTTCTGTGGGCAGCCCTTGACTTCAGCCAATGTTTTCTGCATTCTTTCCTTCATAAGGTATGTTTCAATTACTATCGTTTAATTTATAGGTTCTGCCCTTCGTGGAACGTTATCGAATACCCCACTACTATGGCGTCTGCTGACTTCTCACGGCAAGCTTTACTCCATGACTTTCGTAAAGCAACTAATCGACATGTCCGTGAGACCTCACTAGTTAAGCATGTTGTCTTTCCATCTTATACCCACTTGATTTACGGTATGCAGATCCGAGTAGTTATTGGACTTTGACTCTATTTGCAGCCTTATCCCTGCATACTGCCTTATATCAAGTTTCTGTGCGTTGGGTCAGATGTTTGCCGCTGACTTCTTTCAGATTCCGTGTCGCCACGGACACCTACTTGTTAGGGACTCTCTGGCTGGACGATTCCCACTACTAGGTTCAAATAGAAAAGACTCCGCAAAGGGTTTTAAAAACCTTTTTTTAAGTTGATGGTAAATTTGTTGCCATTTTATTTTTTTATTTCAGTTTTTTTTAGTACCTTTGCAAACGTTATCCTGAATACAATCTTTTTACCTTAAAGAAAACTAATACCTATTGAATGTAGAGCAGTTGTCTGAGAAGATAGCTGCTCTTGTCTTTTTTATAGCTCCCCATACAATAAATACCGCAAAACATCCGTTTTTATTTATAGAAACAAGTCTTATCACTTGGTATAAATCATCACAGAAGAAACAATGGAAACAGAAGTTAAGAAGATTCCTTATCTCGACCTGAAGGCTATCAATGAGCCTTACGAGAAAGGAGATAAAGGATGCTATCAACAAGGTGGTCAACAGCGGATGGTATCTGCAAGGTGAAGCCGTAAAAAGGTTTGAGAAATCGTATGCACAGTTTATCGGTACTGAATACTGCATCAGCTGCGCTAACGGGACGGATGCGCTCAAACTGATACTGATGGGGGAACTGGCTATCGGAAAGTTGCAGAAAGGTGATGAGGTGATTGTGCCTGCAAACACTTATTTCGCTACCGTACTTGCCATCAGCAGCGTAGGACTGACACCTGTATTGGTGGATGCCAATATCGATACATTACAGATAGATGACCAACTGATAGAAGCCCGAATCACACCGAAGACCAAAGCCATCATGATTGTTCATCTCTATGGCAAACTGGCATGGACTCCGAAGATTGCTGAAATCTGCAAGAAGCATCATCTCTTGCTTTTTGAAGACAATGCGCAGGGATTCGGATGCTCCACTACTCTATCTGATTCTTCTGAAAAACCATCGAAAAGAAGATATACCGGAAATCTTTCGGATGCTGCCGCCCACAGTTTTTATCCCAGCAAGAATCTGGGAGCATTGGGAGATGCGGGAGCTGTAACTACCAATAACAGGGAATTGGCGGAAGCCATCATGTCACTACACGAATATGGAAAGATAGAAGACGGCATCTTCAGATACCAGGGCGTAAACTCGCGCATGGATGAGATTCAGGCTGCGGTACTGAATGTGAAACTGCAATATCCTGAGAACGAACAGAAAGCGAGATACAGACAGATACAGCTATACCTGGAACATCTGGATGACGATATCAAGGACAGATGCATCGCTGCGAAACTCCTCTCTCCTGCTCATGAAAATGTTTTCCACGTCTTCCCTTTCCTTACCCGGAAACGAGACCAACTGAAAGCATTTCTGGCAGAGAATGGGGTCGGCACAAAGATTCATTACTTCCGCCCACCCTATCTACAGCCATGTTATCCGGAAATGAATCATCTGGAATTTCCGGTAGCCAAGAGAATAGCTGACGAAGAACTGAGTCTGCCTTGCAACTCATCGCTCAACGATGAAGATATCATCAGAGTAAGCAAACTCATCAACCAGTTCTTGGTTTAAAGGTACTGCACTTTGGCACCGATAGAGAGGCCGAAGACATCCCAGAAACCGGCATTGCCGTTACGGTAGAAACGCATAAAGTAGATATCCGTTGTACCCAACTCATAGAAGAACGTAATACTCTTGATACGCTTACGTTTATTGTGCGGAATATCATACTTAAAACGTTCACCCAAGGCGATATTAGGACGGACTCTGGTAGAGAACGGATAGTAGCCGCTTTCATACTTGGTAGGCTGCTTAGTCCAGAAATCATGTCCGAACACCGTATTGAAATACAGGCTGCACTCCAGCGGTTCAAACCACCAGCCCTTACCGATATTACGACGCCAAGGAATGAAATTTTCCTTGAGCGTCATGGTATACTTCTCATCGTCAGAACTAAACTTCGGGATGTAGCCAAACAAGAGTTGCGTTTCCCACTGGCGGCGCTTACCATATTCCCATCCGATACCCAGCGAAATGATACCCATATTGCCACAGGTCTGAATGATGCCACTAGTAGGTATCAGCAAATCCCAATGCTTACGGTAGCGCATAACGCGGCGGTCATATCGGGTCAGTTTGCCATCCGCCAACACCAGAGTATCATGAACGATACTATCCTTCAGTTCCAACTCCTCACTTTTCCCGGTAACCTCATCGGCAGCATGAACCTGTACAGAACCTGCAGCAAGCAAAGCTCCCAAATGAATATATGCTTAAAACTCAATAATTTCATAACGATAATCTGTTGGAGTAATGGTGAATATATAGTACTGATGCTTAGCGGCATTGGCCACCTGATAATAGATGATGCCATCGCCATAAATATCTTCTTGCTTGGTATGATGACCATGACCGTAAAGACAGCACATCAAACCTGGGAACTGATGCGTATAAAAATTGAAGACCTTAGCTACATTATTATTAAACTGCTCTGAATAAGGGGCAGCATGCATACAGACAATGGTACGCGAAAAGTCATCTGCATCTGCCTTAACCTGCTCTTCCATGAAATCGAAATTAGGTACAGGGCGGGAATAGTCGAACTCTATGGCATTGGTATTGAGGCAAACAAACTTTACCTTGCCGGCAATAAAACTGAAATCCGGATTACCAAAGATTTTCTCATAAGACTGGTTACCTGTTCCCAAACAGTCATGATTACCCAGCAGAGCCACGAAAGGTATCTTCAACTTCTGAAGATGGTCACGGGTACACTGAAACTCACGGGTAGCACCGAAGTCGGTAAGGTCTCCACAATGAATCACGAAATCGAGGGAATCACTCCGGCGATTGATATCATTAACCTCACTCTTCAAATCATCCAACCACTGGTGTGAATCGCTGATCATAGCAAAACGGATTGTATCTTTCGACTTTACTGCAGCCTCAATCTTCTGAATATTGGTAACATTCAGATTTCTATCGCCGTCGATTTGCACATCATACGGATGAACATCGAAGACGGTATTGCAGGATGCCACCATACAGAGACAACAGGCAGCCAGGATATAGGGAATAATTTTATGCATTCTTGTCTTATTATCTTTAAAAACTCTTTTTTATAACTCTCAAATACTACTTTTTCTTCTTTTTCAACCTTGCATAGAAACCTTGCAACCTGCCAGGCTGACAACCGGCATCGAGCAGTTTCTTCAAATCACGATAGGCTTCGTCTTTTCTTCCAAGCAGAATCAGGATGTCTACATGATTGAAAGCAAAATCCTCATTACCGGCATCCAACTCCATCGCCTTGGCGTAATCAAACTCTGCCAGCTCAAGCATACCCCTCTCCTTCTCCATGCCACCTCTTGCAGCATAAGCCATCGCACTGTCAGGGTACTGCTCTATCAGACTGTTAATGCCATCGTAAGCCTCGGTATAATGCTTATCTTTCTCATTGAGCAAAGCCAGACCGAGTTGCGCCTGGAAGTTGCCAGGAACAAGTACCAGAAGATTCTGATAATCGAGACGCGCAAAGTTATAACGGAGCAACTTCTCATTGACAAAGGCACGATAGAACAAACCGGCGATATTGGTATTGTTCAGAAAGAGTACCTTATCAAGATCATCCTTGGCATATTGCCATTGCTCCAACTGGATATTCCAAGCAGCCTTTTTCAATCGCAGATTGATACTGTCGGGATGATATGCAAGCACTTCTGTAGCCTTGGAGAGTGAATCGCGCAAGGCTTTATTCTGAGCAGCACGTGCCTTGTCGGCATCTACGTTCTGCGCAGATACAGACAAAGAAACCACCGATGCCAATAATAATGTATAAAAACTTTTCATGGTGCAAAGTTAAGAAGACTTTCGCAAACTGCCAAATAAAAAACTATAAAACTTATTTGAGTTTACAAAAAGAACTAAATTTCAGAAAGACAAGACAATCAACAAAAAAAGCCTTAAGAGAAAGAAACACTCCTCTTAAGGCTTTTATCAAGAAAGCATCTGGATAGAAAATTCACCCAGCGCCGAAAAATCCATTTACAGATTAAGCATTCTTAATCCAGTTAACGATCCATGCGCCAACCTCAGTTGTGCCATAGTGAGCACCGCCCTCAACCTGAATTTCAGGTGTGCGGACATTGGCATCGAGAGAAGCATCTACTGCCTTGCGGATCAAGGCGCCCTCCTCGTTCAAACCGAAGTGCTCCAACAACATAGCTGCAGAAAGAATCTGAGCTACTGGGTTAGCCAGGTTCTTGCCCGCTGCCTGTGGCCATGAACCATGAACAGGCTCGAACAATGGTGTGTGCTCACCGAGAGAGCTAGATGGCTGCAAGCCCATAGAACCGGTGATGCAAGAAGTCTCATCGGTCAGGATATCACCGAAGGTATTCTCTGTAACGATAACATCGAAGAATGTAGGCTCAGTCAATACGCGCATAGAAGCGTTGTCGATGAACATATAATCGGTGTTTACCTCAGGATACTGTGGCTCCATCTCCTTGGCAATCTGACGCCAGAGACGAGAAGATGCCAATACGTTTGCCTTATCTACTACTGTCAAGTGCTTGTTGCGCTTCATGGCAAACTCGAAAGCTACCTTCAGGATGCGCTCAATCTCAGGACGGGTATAGATATCTGTATCGTATGCCTTATCGTTATCCTGATACTTCTCACCGAAGTACATACCGCCAGTTAACTCGCGGATAACTACGAAGTCAGCACCCTTCAGGAGTTCATCCTTCAATGGTGACTTGTGGAGCAGACAATCGAATGTGGCTACTGGGCGAACATTGGCGAAGAGGCCCAACTTCTTACGCATAGCGAGCAAGCCCTGCTCAGGACGAACCTTGGCTGTAGGGTTGTTGTCGAAACGTGGGTCACCAACGGCTGCGAAGAGTACAGCATCAGCATCCATACAAGTTTTGAAGGTCTCCTCTGGGAATGGATCACCTACCTCGTCGATAGCGTGAGCGCCGCAGATAGCCTCGTTGTAAGTAAACTCGTGGTTGAACTTCTCTGCAATGGCCTGCATAACTGCTACGCCCTGCTTCATAATCTCTGGTCCGATACCATCACCGGCGAGAACTGCAATGTTTAATTTCATCTTATTTGATTTTTTAATTGTTTTATTGTTTATAACCTTCGGAGATATTTTCATAACCTTCGGAGATATTTTCATAATCTTCGGAGATAATTTCGTAATCTTCGGAGATATTATTCCATATCCAGATTTCGAGGCGAAACAGCCTGTTCGTCGCTCTTATCTGCCTCATACATATTAATCATCTTCAGCGTTGCCTTGATAGCTGCTTCTGTCTGGTCAGCATCCAAGCCTCGGGTGCGCCAGATACGGTCACCTTCACGCCAGGTAATGACGGTCTGAACGAGGGCATCGGTACGGCCACCAGGTGGGATAGTTACCTGATAGTTGTCGAGCTTAGGGAAGGTTTTGCCGAGCTTCACCTTGTAGATATTGCGGAGGGCTTTCACGAAAGCATCATACTGACCATCACCGGAGCTCTGGTCTTCATACTCCTTGCCATCGATTTCTACCTTCACACTGGCTATAGGCTTCAAACCGTAGGAGGTTGATACCATGTAACTTACCAGTTTCACCTTATCCTCTGGAGCTCCATGCTTCAATACATCACTCACGATGTATGGCAGGTCGTCCTGGGTTACCAGTTCCTTGCGGTCGCCGAGTTCTGTGATTCGCTTGGTCACCGCCTTGGTCTGCTCAGGCGTCAGTTCCAATCCCAATTCATTGAGGTTCTGCACGATATTCGCCTTACCGGAGTTCTTACCCAACGCATACTCACGATGTCTGCCGAAACGCTCAGGTACTAGGTCGTTGCAATAAAGCTTGTCCTTGTTGTCACCATCGGCATGCACACCAGCTACCTGGGTAAAGACGTTGTCTCCTACTACCGGAGTATTCGGAGCCACGGCAATGCCACTATATCCTTCAACCAATCGGGAAATATCGTTCAGACGGTCTTCCTTAATATTGGTCTTTGCCTCGAACATGTCTTTCAGAATCACCTGAACACTTGCCAATGGTGCATTGCCACAACGCTCACCCAAACCATTCACGGTAACGTGAAGACCCTTGGCGCCGCTCAATACGGCAGCCAGCGAGTTGCTCACAGCCAGATCGTAGTCGTTATGGGCATGGAAGTCGAAGTGAGAATTCGGATAACGGCGCACCATCTGGCGCATATACTCCACACACTGCAATGGGTTCAGAATACCCAACGTATCAGGAAGAAGGAAGCGCGTGATAGGCAGTTTTACCAACTCATCCATCATCATGAAGAGATAGTCACGACTGTCACGCATACCGCTCGACCAGTCCTCCAAATAGAGATTCACGGTGAATCCCTTGCTCAAAGCATAGTCGATGGTCTGCTTAATATGAGCGAGATGCTCCTCAGGCGACATCTTGAGTTGCTGGGTGCAGTGCTTGTAGCTACCCTTAGCCAAGAGGTTGATGACATGACCGCCGCATTCAGCAATCCAATCCACACTCTTGTTGTTATCCACGAATCCCAATACCTCAACGGAATCCAGTTTACCTATAGTCTTAGCATAACGGCAAATTCGAGCGACAGCATCCTTTTCACCTTCTGACACACGCGCTGAAGCCACCTCAATACGATCTACATTGATGTCGTGCAACAGCATTCTTGCTATCATCAACTTCTCGTGAGGAAGGAAACTGACACCATTGGTCTGCTCGCCGTCGCGCAGCGTACAGTCCATGATCTCAATCTCCTTGATACGGGAATTATCTCTCTTTGCGTTAACGTTCATAATTACTTGTTTTTAGCTTCCCAAGCCTCAACCTTGTCGCGGTTCTGAACGAGGAAGTCTACATCGTCCAAACCATTCTCCAAACAGTGTTTCTTGTAGCCGTTGATTTCGAAGTGCTCACTCTTGCCGGTAGCAAGATTGGTCACGGTCTGGTTAGGAAGATCTACCTTTACCTCTGTCTTGTGATCCTTGTCGATGCTCTCGAAGAGTTCCTTCAGGAATTCCTCGCTTACTACTACTGGCAATACGAGGTTGTTCAACTCGTTGTTCTTGTGGATATCAGCAAAGAAAGAGCTGATGACTACACGGAAGCCTGCACCTGCGATAGCCCAGGCAGCATGCTCACGGGAAGAACCGGAACCGAAGTTCTTGCCAGCTACGAGGATGACACCACTGTAAGATGGGTCGTTCATCACGAAGTCTGGCTTTGGAGTTCCGTCGGCATTGTAGCGCCAGTCGCGGAAGAGGTTGTCGCCCATGCCCTCTTTATCGATGGCCTTGAGGAAACGGGCTGGGATGATCTGGTCAGTATCTACATTCTCCAAAGGAAGAGGAATGCAGCTTGATGTAATTACATTGAATTTCTGTTTCATCGTTGTTGTAATGTTTAATTTTTAATGTTTAGTGTTTACTTGATTGGATCGTGATTGATAGTTATAAGGCGAAGCCCAACTAATCACTAATCACTAATCATTAATCACTATTTACATAAACTCTCTTGGGTCGGTAATCTTACCTGTAATAGCGGCAGCTGCTGCTACGTATGGACTGGCAAGGATAGTGCGGAACCTGGTCCCTGACGACCCTCGAAGTTACGGTTGGATGTACTTACAGAGTACTTGCCTGCCGGAATCTTATCATCGTTCATTGCCAGGCAGGCAGAGCATCCAGGCTGACGGATTTCGAAGCCGGCAGCCTCAACAATCTTATCAATTCCCTCTTCACGTATTTGTTTATCAACCAACCATGAACCTGGTACAAGCCAAGCAGTTACACCATCTGCCTTCTTCTTTCCTTTAACAAGAGAAGCGAAAGCACGGAAGTCTTCAATACGACCATTGGTACATGCGCCCAAGAATACATAATCTATAGGATGACCCTCGAGTTTCTCGCCTGGCTGGAAGCCCATGTAGTTGAGGCTCTTCTTGAAACCAGCCTGCTCTTCCTCAGGAATCTCATCGAGAGTTGGGATATTCTCGGTAATGCCGATACCCATACCTGGGTTGGTACCATAGGTGATACGTGGTTCGATATCCTTTGCCTCGAAAGTCAACTCCTTGTCGAAGACTGCATCATCGCCACTCTTCAAGGTCTTCCAGTAAGCCACAGCCTTATCCCACTCTTCACCCTTAGGTGCATATTCACGACCCTTGATGTACTCGAATGTTGTCTCATCAGGAGCTACGAAACCACCACGGGCACCCATCTCGATAGAGAGGTTACAGAGGGTAAGACGACCTTCCATAGACATATCCTTCACTACATCGCCACTGTACTCAACGAAGTAACCGGTAGCACCTGAAGTAGTGAGCTGGCTCATCAGATAGAGAGCAACGTCCTTGGCAGTAACGCCCTTGCTGAGCTTACCGTTGATGCTGATACGCATAGACTTTGGCTTGCTCTGGAGAATACATTGTGAAGCCATCACCATCTCGACCTCAGAAGTACCGATACCGAAAGCTACAGCACCCATGGCACCATGGGTAGAAGTATGAGAGTCACCGCAGACGATGGTCATACCTGGAAGAGAAAGACCCTTCTCAGGACCTACTACGTGGATGATACCATTATCCTTTGTGTTCATGGCAAAGTGAGTTACGCCGAAATCAGCGGTATTCTTTGCCAAGGTATCTACCTGCTTCTTTGAGACAGGATCCTCGATTGGCTTATCCTGATCGTGAGTAGGAGTATTGTGGTCAGGCATACAGAAAATCTGGTCTGGACGGAACATCTTGAGTCCGCGTGCTCGCATACCAGCGAATGCCTGAGGTGATGTTACTTCGTGACAGTAGAGACGGTCGATGTAAAGCTGTGTAGGACCGTCCTTCTACAATCTGGACAACGTGCTTGTCCCAAATCTTGTCGAATAATGTATTCATAATATCTTGTTTGTTATATATTTATCTGAATTAATTTTATCTTACCTTGAACTTGTTGATGCAATCGATGTAAGCCTCAACAGAAGCCGTAACGATGTCGGTATCTGCACCGAAGCCATAATATACATGACCATCGTATTCTACCTGCATGTGAACCTTGCCCACATCATCAGAGCCCTTGTCGATAGCCTGGATGGTGAACTCCTTGAGGTTCATCTCCTTGGTGATGACCTTCTTGAGAGCATTGATAGCAGCATCTACCGGACCATTACCAGATGATGCAGCCTCAAACTTCTGACCTGCAATATCAAGACCGATACTTGCCACGCTCTTCACGCCCTTACCTGTAGTAACCTGCAACCAGTCGAGCTGAACACCATGCTTATCAGCAGAATCAGCACCGGCAAGCATCAAAACATCCTCATCGGTAACTTCCTTCTTCTTATCAGCCAGTTGGAGGAACTTCTTGTAAATCTTGTCGAGCTTCTCCTCATCATTAATCTCTACGCCATTGACATGGAGACGGTACTTCAATGCAGCACGACCAGAACGGGCTGTCAATACGATAGCATTGTCATCCAATCCCACATCCTTAGGATCAATGATTTCGTAAGTCTGAACATTCTTCAAGACACCATCCTGATGGATACCGGAAGAATGAGCAAATGCATTGCGACCCACGATAGCCTTGTTTGGCTGGACAGGCATATTCATCAGGCTGCTCACCATGCGTGAGGTAGGAATAATTTTAGCGGTATTGATGTTGGTATCAATATTGATATGCTTGTGACACTTCAGAATCATGGCAATCTCTTCGAGCGAAGTATTACCTGCACGCTCACCGATACCATTGATGGTAACCTCAACCTGGCGTGCACCATTCAAAACACCCTGCAGGGTATTGGCAGTAGCCATACCGAGGTCGTTATGACAGTGGGTAGAAAGGCGTGCCTTGTCAATGCCATCAACATGCTCCATGAGATACTTGATTTTGTCACCATATTCATCAGGCAGACAATAACCTGTAGTATCAGGAATGTTCACTACAGTAGCACCCGCCTTGACAACAGCCTCTACGACACGAGCCAGATACTCATTATCGGTACGGCCTGCATCCTCAGCATAAAACTCTACGTCCTCAACATACTTTTTAGCATACTTGACAGCAGCTACAGCACGTTCGATGATTTCCTCGCGGGTAGAATTGAACTTATACTTGATATGACTGTCGCTGGTACCGATACCGGTATGGATTCTCTTATGCTTGGCATACTGCAAAGCCTCAGCAGCACAATCAATATCTTTTTCTACGGCACGGGTAAGTGCACAAATAGTAGGCCAGGTTACAGCCTTAGAGATTTCTACCACTGAATTGAAGTCGCCCGGACTTGATATAGGAAATCCAGCCTCAATTACATCCACGCCCAACTGCTCCAGTTGCTTTGCCACCTGAATCTTCTCAACTGTGTTCAACTGACATCCCGGAACCTGTTCGCCATCGCGGAGGGTCGTGTCGAAAATGTATAATCTGTCACTCATATCATAAAAATTTTAAATTTACACCTTATTATATATATAAGAGCTACACATTCAGAACGCACTACGTTTATATAGCAATCCGTGCAGAAGCATCAGATAAAGTAAAAAGCCTTCCCCCACTCCATAGACGGAAGTGTAGAAAGGCTTTTAATATCTTAAGCGATGAACTATACGCACACCTTATCACTTCCGCCCACAAACTGCAGTCGAAGTCGAATAATAATGCTTGTAATGTTCAACAATGTTGTTCTCATATCTATCATATTATGTTATATTCTTAAATTCGCATGCAAAGATAACACTTTTATTTGATACTAGCAAACAATTTATAACTTTTTTAATAGAAATGATAACAAATTCCTACAATCTTATTGTTTTTTTACCCAAAAACGTTAATCCTGTGCAAGAATTTGGCGAAAAAGCCAGCTTTTGAGTGAAAAAAATGACAAACTCTAACCTTAGAAAGGCAGATTCTCTGCAGGCGGTGGTGGTAGCGGACTACCATCCTGCCCTCCGCCATTCATCCTTGAGCCTACAATCTCACCACCTTCCTCAACAGGTGCTGCTGCAGCATCCTGCGGATCCTGGAATCGGGTAAATTCTCCACGGAAGTTCAGGAGAACATCTCCAACAGAGCCCTTACGGTGCTTGGCAATGATAATCTGTGCCATACCATGAAGGTCATTACCCTTTTCATCCTGATAGATATGATAATATTCCGGGCGGTGAACGAAAAGCACCATATCGGCATCCTGCTCGATGGCACCGGATTCACGGAGGTCACTCAACTGAGGTCGCTTTCCTTCCAAACCCTCACGGTTCTCTACATTACGGGAGAGCTGCGAAAGAGCAAGCACAGGAATATTCAGCTCTTTGGCAATACCTTTGAGCGAACGGGAGATGGTAGATACCTCCTCCTGACGGCTACCAAACTTCATACCATTGGCATTCATCAGCTGGAGATAGTCGATCATCAACAGTTTAACACCCTTTTCCCTTACCAGTCGGCGCGCCTTGGTACGGAGTTCGAAAACAGAAAGACCAGGCGTATCATCAATATAAATAGGTGCACCTGTCAGTTTTCTCAGTTTTTTATCCAACCGTTCCCATTCTGGCTGTTCCAATTGTCCGTTCAGTATTTTTTTACCCGAAATCTCGCAAACATTCGAGATGAGTCGGTTCACCAACTGAACGTTATTCATTTCCAGAGAGAAGAATCCGATAGGCACATCATAATCTACCGCCACATTCTTGGCAATACTCAATGCAAAGGAAGTCTTACCCATGGCAGGACGACCGGCGATAATCACAAGGTCGGACGGTTGCCAACCTGATGTCATATCATCCAACCCACGATAACCCGTAGGAATACCGGTAAGACCACCCGAGTTCTGAGCAGCGCGCTGCAAGATAGCAACGGCCTCCTTTACAACCGGATCAATCTGTGTATAATCCTGCTTCATATTGTTCTGCGAAAGCTGGAAGAGTTCACCTTCAGCTTTCTGCATCAGTTCATCCACATCCACACCTTCTTCATACGCCATCGTCTCGATGTCGCCGGCATAATGAATCAGCTGGCGCTGCATATATTTCTGCGCCAGAATACGGGCATGCGACTCTACATGGGCAGCCGAAGCCATGCCTGCAGAAATATCCATGAGATATTGTGCTCCTCCCACCTTATCCAGTTCGCCAGTCTTGGCTAACTGATCGGCAAGAGTCATGATATCCACAGGCCGTTCCTCCATGTTCATCACCTGGATAGCCTGATATATTCTCTTATGACGCGGGTCATAAAAAGTATCCGGCTTGAGCAACTCCGACACCACCGAAAAGGCATCAGAATCTATCATCAAGGCACCGAGTACCGCCTGCTCCACATTCACAGCCTGCGGCTGCAAATGGGCGTAGGTTGGATCTATCTGTACCTTATTCTTATTTTTATTATTCTCCGCCATCGTTATTGTTTTTTCCTTTCCTCGAAAACTTTTTTTGTTATAAATTCCAATTCTATAGGCGCAATACCACGATCATCAAGCCAATTTCCCATCTCGAGCAGACCGAATGCATCTATATCTTCCTTAGGGGAAAAAGCTGCATGACCAGATGCTTCATTCAAAAATCTGATAGCTGCAGTTCCTCCCTTTTTCACGAGAACGCAGAGTCCATAATAGAAAAATTTCATAGACTCCCATCTGTGGTCTTGTGGCTTGGAAACTTTGTTCACCATCGCAGATAACATTTTCATGAACATGCGTTCCTTATCAGCCTTATCCATATCTGTCATGTCAGAATTCAATATTTCCCTGATTTCATTATCATCACTATTTTGCAGATAAGGTTCTATTAAAGCCATTGCATGGTCAATGTTTTTATCGCCTTTCGATTCTGAAAAGAGCAAAGAGAAAGCCAGTCTGCATTCAACCTGTTCTTCCTTAGGATACTGTTCATCCATCAGGAAAGCCCATTCCAAAGCCTCTTTATAATGATGGAGTTTCAATAAGAGATCGGTCTTTTTCAGCTTGAGCTTAAACTGCTTACTCTCATCTGATTCTTCTTTAATCAAGCAATTCAATGTTATTAAAGCCGCCGGGTCTTTTATCTCTTCTTCTATTTCTAATTTCAACTCCGTGGCAGCCTTATAAGTTGGGCTTGTATTCTTAATCACGTAGAGATGTTCAAGCGCTTCATCATATTTTTCCTCCGATTTGTATGCCAATGCAAGCATCATATGCTCTTCGTCGGTATATTTTTCCAGATTACGCAAAATCTTGCTAACAAAGGCATAGTCACCTCTTTTAGCAGAGAAACGGGCCAGCGACAGGCGATACTTGTCATATTCCGGTTTTGCAAACAGTCCCATAGTAAAGAAAGGAATTTCCTTCTGCACTTCGAAAGGATTATCAAATGCCTTCCTCATTGGAGAGAGAGTATAGAATCGGTAGAGGTCCTGCACATAGCGATGACGAACCCTGATTGCACGTTTCTTCTTTTCCTCTTCAGAGAGATTCTCTTCATGTTCCATTACCGAATCAAGCAGTGTGACATTTTCAGAATCCTTTGCTTCTGTAGAATCAGTCTCATCCTCTACTGGCTCTTCGGTATTCTGCTCTTTTTCCACCTCATCTTCTTCGTCATAAAAAACAGGACCAGACACCATATTTTCCGGGGTAACATCCAATGATTCAATAAATTCCTTAGATGTATTATTCAATGAAAGAATGATGCTATACAGATCGGTATCACACATAGAGGCGCCTCTCAAGAGATTGTTGATGAAATTGCGATGCTGTTTCATCGTAGCCCGAACATTCTTGAGCGTAGAATTACGGACATAGAAAGGAACAAACCAATTATAGAGTGAATGGAAATGACCGAAGCTCTTCTGGTTGGCAAACTGATGATAATAGACATCAACTCCTATATCTTCTGAATTCAACATATAGTCGAAGGCTCCCTTAAGGGCATCATCAGGATTCTCCCCATCTGCTGAGAAGCAATTAAGTCCCAATTCACCCGTTTGGTCTATCTTTTCGGCCAAATCCTGAGTAAAAGAAGTGAACATGGTCTTCACCACGGAATGCATCATCTCCTTGCTATCCTTTTTACTTGTAAGACATAGACGCATCTGGCGTTGGAGATCAACACAGGCTGCCAAAAATTCATCATCCATGATCAAGCCAGCAGCAGAATCCCAATATTTCTGTTTTTCACCCGAATTGGTTATTGCACAGAAAACGAAACCCACCAAAGCTCGCTGGCGAACACTGCAAGTACTGTCGTCAGACTTGATTAAGCGCATCAAGACTGCAAGTCTAGGGGCATCCATGAATACAGAGCATGACAATGAAACAGCCGAAACAATCATATTGATGGTGTATGGATCTACCAAATCGGAAGCGATGATATCAAGTATATTCTTGACAAAATCATCATTCCATTCATCAGTTGTCAAAATATAAGAAAACACCATATTGCGATAGGCATTAAGCTGCTCTTGTATCTTTTGTCTTTCCTCGTCTATCTGTTCTTCAGACAAGTCTACCCTCAAATTTAGCATAGCTTCATCTGTAGCAAATTTCTCAAAGGTTTCCTGTACCTCATCAAAACTTGTCAGATTCTGAGCTCTTTTGCGAAGTGCAACAAATGTAGACTCATTAGCCAAAATCCATTCGTGGCGCATTTTACTATAGAGCTTGTCTATATCCATATCCAAATCTGAAGCAAGATCATAAAGTTCCCGATGTTTAAGTTTGCCATCTATATAATCATGATATAAAGCATCATATCTTTGTTCAATTTCCGCTATTCCAGGCAGACATGGCTCCAAACCCACTTCCTGGTCAATTATCTTGCGAATTGCCTCTATTCTGGATATCATAGTGACATTTTCATGCGAAAACTTTGTCCAGCTAAAATCTTCTCTTTTCATAAGCCGCTTATTTTTGTGCTACAGCCAGGTCACGACGTCTTGGTTCCATAGCATGTTCATATTTAAGTTTTGGAAGATTACTGATGGTTTTAGCATCGGCACCCGTATACTTTGTGATGATACTTGCATAATGCTGTACCCCACGACTGTTTATGCTATCAACAGCAATATTATACGCCTTGATAAACTTGGCAACTTGGTCTTTACGGCGCGGCTCTGAAAGTATTTTCTTGCGGAAAGCCACAACACCTAACTGCAAGTTCTTATCTCTGCTGTCAAAGAGTTTTACATGCTGTTCAAGTCGGGCTTTGGTAGCTTGAGGTTCTGGCAGCAACATGGCATCCATCTCGTTGTTAAGCAACATACGCAGACGGATGTTCAAATCGTTGATTTGAACCTTATAAGCATCATATTTAGGCTTACCGCTATCGATTGCTAAAGTAGCCAGATAATCAGTTGCAGAGTAGCGGGTCATTGCCACCATCTTATCTGACAGCTGTTTCAGTTCGGATATACGCGAACGCTTATTGGTGATAAACTGCCAATAAAGATTGGTAGAAATAGGGTACGTCAAAGCAGTACCCCGTTTCTCTATATGATGAGCACGAATCAGATCGGTCACGGCTCCCTCTACGCGCTTGCGCTCGATAGCAGTATCACAATCCATTTGTGCAGTATATCTACGCAAATGTACGTCTACACCTTGCTGCTGGAAGATACTGTCATCACATGCCAGAAAGATTGGCAGGCAGTCCATTGTTGGCATCACCGCTATCTTCAGCGCAGCACGGTCTAGGCTATCCAATCTAGCCTTTTCCTTCTTGCTCAAGCGATGACGTTCTGCTTCCGACTTGCCACATCCTGCAAATCCTATAGTCAGCAAGAGCATCAAGGCTGTAAACGTTTTGAACTTATTCATTATCTATCCTTTAATCATTTGTTATTCTACATAGAGAACCAATCCCTTCAAATATTCACCTTCCGGATGATAAATATTGATAGGATGGTCGGCAGGCTGGTGCAACTGGTGCAAGATGCGAACCTTTCTTCCAGCCTGCGCTGCAGCAGTAAACACAGCATTGCGGAACTGATCCTTCGTAACCACCTGAGAGCAACTGAAGGTAAAAAGGATGCCGCCCTTCTTAATACGCTGCAAGCCCTTTACGTTCAGGCGGGTATAGCCCTTCAACGCATTGCGTAAAGCCGCACGGTGCTTGGCAAAAGCAGGAGGATCAAGAACTATCAGATCATACTGCTGGTCATGTTCATCAAGATACTTGAAGGCATCTTCGCAGATAGCCTCATGGCGTGCATCTTCAGGGAAATTGAGCGCAATATTCTCATTGGTCAATTCTATCGCCTTGGCACTGCTGTCTACGGAGTGAACAGCCTTAGCCTCGCCTCTCATCGCATAAACAGAAAAACCGCCGGTATAGCAGAACATGTTGAGCACGCTCTTACCCTTGGCATAATGCTCGAGCAGCGAACGGTTCTCACGCTGATCTACGAAGAAACCCGTTTTCTGACCACGCAACCAGTCGATATGGAATTTCAGTCCATTCTCTACAGCAACATCGTCAGCATCACCTCCCAGTATAAAGCCATTTTCCTGTCTGAGGTCAGCCTTATATGGTAAGGTTGTCTCACTCTTATAGTAGATATTCTCCAGTGCTTCGCCCATCACCTTCTTCAAGGCTTTGGCTATCTCCATGCGGCAAACATGCATACCCACACTGTGAGCCTGCATGACAGCAGTAGGACCATAGCAGTCGATAACAAGTCCCGGCAAGTTATCGCCCTCACCATGGACCAAGCGATAAGTAGTATTGGATGAATTACCGGCAATACCCAAAGCGAGTCTCATCTTATATGCCGAATCCAATCTGGCACACCAGTACTCCTCATCAATCTCAATATCTCTAAAAGAAAGAACACGTACAGCGATAGAACCGATCTGATAATGACCTATAGCAATGAATTCACCACTACGGGTAAACACTCTCACAATGTCGCCCTCCTCTATGCCCTCATCCATTGTCTGGATAGCACCCGAGAAGATCCATGGATGAAAACGCTTGAGCGATTCTTCCTTACCTTTCTTTAAATATACGCTTTTATACATATTTATATATGAAGTTTCTTACGATTATCAATTTCTATTCCTTACCACCTTATATCATACCCTGAGTTCATCGAGCTCGTAATCGCCTGTAGCAGACAAACGCTTAAATTCCTCATACAGATTAATGCAGCACCAGGCATCTGTAGCTGCATAGAGAGCCTGCGATTCCTTCAAATCGCTAGCCTCCCAATTGCTCAACCGTTGCGCCTTGCTGATTTTCTGGTGAAACAGGTTAGCATACAGTTTCTGCAGACTCATGTCTGCGATACCAAAGTTCTTAGCAACATCCTGCAACTCGATAAAGTAACCAGCCTTAAAAGCAGCTCGCTTATGGAGCTGCAGCAAGTCATCGTGCCAGGAAAGTCCTACTTTTGGCACGGTGGTATCTTCGAGCAAGCGAATGATGGCAGGAGTCATGCCCGTATGATGCAGGCGGAAGAGATAACATGTATCATGTGTACTCACCTGCAACAACGAAACATGGTAAGCCTGACCACGCTTGAATGATGGGCGCGTTTCAGTATCCACGCCCAGTATATAATGGCTAAGTAGGTCATTAACAGCCGCTTCTGTATCTTCAGGCGTGTCAACGACTACGATTTTGCCAGGAAACAAAGCTCTTGGCAAATTCGTGATTGCCGCCTTGTCGAAACTAGTGAAAATAATCTTCATTATGCTTTTTTATTCTTTACAAGTTGCAAAATTAGAAAAAAAAGATGAGAAAAAGAATTGTTTTCTCAATTATTTTCGCTAATTTTGCAGATAAATTATTCAAAAATATATAAAATGGCTAAAAAAAGAACTGAAAAAAAGACCAAAACCTTTAGCGAAGCTATTGGTTTACAGTATATTTTCAACAATACTATCACTGACTTTTTCATAGGATTAGCCTTGGTAGTCATTGCTGTGGTTATCATCATCGCTATGATCTCCTTTCTCAACACAGGAGCCAATGACCAGAGTTTGCTCGAAAATCTGAAGCCGGGCGAATGGACCAACACGGAAAAACAGTTTCAGAACTACTGCGGATCCTGGGGAGCCATTGTATCCTATTGGCTCATTGCCATCAATTTCGGATTTCCAGCCTTCATGCTCCCATTCTTTGTCATTATGGTGGGATTGCAGATGATGCATGCCTACAAGCTGAACCTGTGGAAATGGTTCTTCTGCATGATTGTGGTCATGCTATGGATGTCGGTAACCTTTGCCAAGTTCATCGCACCTATCATGCCAAGCCTCACATTCAATCCGGGCGGAAAGCACGGACTCTATGTCGTGCAGAATCTGGAGAACATCATGGGTCCTCCAGGACTTACTGCCATTCTTTTCTTCGTGGCGGTAGCATTCCTCACCTATTTCACCACTGAAACCATTACGGTAATCAGAAAAGCACTCAACCCTATCGGTTATATATCAAATAAGGTGAAATTTGAGATTACTAACCATGGAAAGAACAGGAAAGATACGGAAGCTATCGACGAGGTATACGCCAGCGCAGCATATGGTCCTGGCACAGAGGATGAGAAAGAAGAATATAAGGAAGAAGAACCTGCCAAAGTCATCGACCTGAATTTGGATCCGGACCAGACTTTCGCAAACCCGGACACACCTTCTACGCCTGTTGAGCCAGAGGCAGACGGACAGGAAGCTACAGGAACAGAAGGTGATACAGAAAAAGATGAAACCATCGCTATAGCCAACGGCACGCAGAACGAGAATATGTCACTCATTGCACGTCAGCGCGAACTCCGTACAAAACGGGCTGAAAAGGAAGCATTGGAAAAGCAAGCTGCCGAGGCTGCTGCAGCTTCTGAGCATATAGGTATGGACATCTCTGTAGCCACAGCCGACGAGAAGGCTACAGGCAACACCTTGAGCAATGCAGAAGTACTGAATACTCCGATCAATCCGAAGGAGCCGTTCACCAGATATAAATATCCGGTACTCAACCTTCTGAAGAAGTATGAGGATGACGGCGTATCCATCGATGAGGAAGAGCAGCGCGCCAACAAAAACCGCATCATCGAGGTACTGGGCAACTTTGGCGTACAGATCAAAACCATCCGTGCTACGGTTGGTCCTACCATCACACTCTACGAAATCCAGCCTGCAGAAGGCGTACGTATCTCTAAGATCAAGAATCTGGAAGATGACATCGCCTTGAGTCTGGCAGCTCTCGGCATCCGTATCATCGCTCCTATCCCAGGTAAGGGAACCATCGGTATTGAGGTACCTAACGCAAAGGCGAACATCGTTAGTATGGAAAGTACTTTAAACTCAAAGAAATTCCAGGAAACCAAGATGGAGTTACCTATCGCTTTGGGTAAGACCATTACCAACGAAGTGTTTATGGTTGATTTGGCAAAGATTCCTCACCTGCTTGTTGCGGGTGCTACCGGACAGGGTAAATCTGTAGGTTTGAATGCCATCATCACCTCTTTATTATACAAGAAACATCCAAACGAACTCAAACTGGTTCTCATCGACCCTAAGAAGGTGGAGTTTAGCGTCTACTCCCGTATTGCCAATAAGTTTATGGCTGCGGTTCCTGATGAGGAAGAACCTATCATAACCGACGTAACCAAGGTGGTTAGAACCCTGAACAGTCTGTGTGTACTGATGGATAGCCGTTACGACTTGCTCAAAAAGGCAGGAGCACGTAACATCAAAGAATACAACCAGAAGTATATCAACCACAAGTTGAAGTTGACAGATGGACATGAGTATATGCCATACATCGTGGTGATTATAGATGAGTTCGGTGATCTGATCATGACAGCCGGCAAAGAAGTAGAACTTCCTATTGCCCGTATCGCCCAGCTGGCACGTGCCGTGGGTATCCACATGATTATTGCCACCCAGCGTCCTACAACCAGCATCATCACGGGTAATATCAAGGCTAACTTCCCTGGCCGTATCGCCTTTAAGGTTACATCTGCCATCGACTCAAAGACCATTCTTGACCGTACAGGAGCCAACCAGCTGATTGGTCGTGGTGATATGCTCTATCTCTGCGGCAACGAACCTGTACGTGTACAGTGTGCCTTTGTTGATACACCTGAAATCGAGCGCATCAACGAGTATATCTGCGAACAGCCTGGCCCTATCGAACCTATGGAGTTGCCAGAACCAGCTAATGATGAAGGAAGCGCAGGTGGAAGCGGCAGCATCAGTGCCCGCGAACTGGATCCGTTCTTCGAAGAGGCAGCCCATGCGATTGTTCTTTCACAGCAGGGTTCTACCAGCATGATCCAGCGCCGGTTCAGTATCGGCTATAACCGTGCAGGACGATTAATGGACCAGATGGAAGCTGCAGGCATCGTAGGTGCAGCACAGGGCAGCAAGCCTCGTGAGGTACTGATACAGGATGAAAACCAGCTTAATAATCTGTTAATGGCACTTCGAAACTCTTAATTTTAGTAAATAACTAAGGGTATGAAAGAAGATAATATTGGAAATGGTTAAATTATTAAACCCTGAAGCCGTGAAAACGTCTAAGAGAGAAAAGACGTTTTTACGGCTTTATGATAGAGTATGAAATTTTAGAAGATATAATATAACATAGAATTTTAAAAGAAAGGAAAAGATAAAAATGAAAAAGATTTTAGCATTGGCTTTCGTTGCAATGATGAGCATCGGAGCCATGGCGCAGACTGCGCAACAGGTACTTGATAAGACCGCTGCCGTTATTGGCAACAAAGGTGGAGCTAGCGCCAACTTCAAGATGAGCAGCTCTAAGTATGGATCAGCAAGCGGCAGTATTGCCATCAAAGGCAACAAGTTTAACGCCCGTACCCCGCAAGCCATCGTCTGGTTCAACGGCAAGACCCAGTGGACTTATCTAAAGAAAACCAACGAGGTGAATGTCAGCAACCCTACACAGGCTCAGCAGATGTCCATGAACCCTTATACCTTTATTAATATATATAAGACTGGTTATAAGTCAACGCTCAAGGCTGCAGGCAGTAACTATGTAGTACATCTCGTTGCCAATAACCAGAAACGTTCTGTAGCCGAAATGTATATCACCATCAACAAAAAGACACATATTCCATCAGTTGTCAAGATGCGACAGGGCAATACCTGGAGTACCATCACGGTAAGTAACTTCAGAGCCAAGAGCGTTTCTAACAGCACATTCAATTTCAACAGCAAGGAATGTCCAGGAGCTGAAGTCATCGACCTGAGATAATCGCCTGAAATATCGTATAAAGTTTATTTTCAAATAGATTCCCCGCCACAACACTCCGGTAGTGTGACGGGGAATTACTTTTTTCAAAAGGGTTTTAGTATCAATAATTTCCAAAAGCGAATCATAGACTCTCTCTTTTTAGTACAACAAATCTTAAAACAACTATGCAATTGTAAAATATTCAAAAAACACTTTGGAATTTTTGCAAAAACATTTGGCAGATACAAAAGAATTGCTTATCTTTGCATCGTCAAAATATAAAAACAAGTAATTATGAAGCAGACAGAAGCCTATCAAAGACTCGTGGAGAAAGGCATCCGACCATCACTCCAGCGTATTGCCATCATGGATTGGCTCATCAAGCATCCCACTCATCCAACTATCGAGGATGTGTGTACAAAGGATTAGCCGAGAGTATCCCAACATTGAGCAAGACAACCGTTTACAACACACTCAGAATGTTGAGTGAGCACAATGCGGCTCAGATGATCACAATCGATGAACATCGCGTATGTTATGATGGAAATATTAATAGCCACGTTCATTTCTATTGCAGAAATTGTGGCAAGGTAATTGACTTTTTCGGCGAACCTGCTCCAAAAGTGGAACCAGGAAAGGAAATTGAAGGAAACATCGTATTGGAAGAACAGCTCTACTACAGAGGAATCTGTGCAGAATGCGCTAAAAAAAGGCGTAAAGTCACCTCTCACAGAGACTGTTCACTAATTCAAAAAACAATAATTATACAACAACATTTAAAACAAAAGCATTATGAAGAAAAAATTTATTTGCACCGTTTGCGGTTACATTTACGAAGGTACAGAAGCACCAGAGAAGTGCCCTATCTGCAAGGCTCCAGCCAGCAAGTTCAAAGAGATGGAAGATGCAGTAGATGACGATATAACATTTGCTACCGTTCACGTTCTCGGTCAGGCATATAAGGATGGCGTTAATGAAGACGTTATCAAGGGTTTGAAGGACCATTTCAATGGTGAGTGTGGCGAGGTAGGTATGTATCTTGCTATGGCACGCCAGGCAGATCGTGAAGGCTATCCTGAAATTGCAGAGGCTTACAAACGTTATGCCTATGAGGAGGCTGATCACGCTTCTCGTTTTGCAGAACTTCTCGGTGAGGTTTTGGGTGATACCAAGAGCAATCTCGAGGCTCGTATTGCAGCAGAGAAGGGTGCTTGTGAGGATAAGTTCCGCATTGCCAAGCTTGCTAAGGAGCAGGGTTCAGATGCTATCCACGATACCGTTCATGAGATGGCTAAGGATGAAGCCCGCCACTGTGCAGGTTTTGCAGGTCTCTACAAGAGATACTTCAAGTAATAGATTTTAAAAGACGTAACTTTAAAAATTATAATACGATTATTTAGTATTGTAAGTCAAGAAAACAGGAAAGCCGATTCTTGTATAGTAATATACTTGAATCGGCTTTCTTTATGTGATGATAAATATTGTTACTTTGTTTCAGGAACCAGGAACTTGTCTCCTGTTTGCTTAATAAGTTCCTTGGCATATTTCTCAGGATACCCAGGACGAACTGGGGTTGCACCTAATCCATAAGGAGTCTTCTCGAAACTGCCATCTTTTTTGGTTGGCTTGATAATCATGTCATTATACTTCACTACCATAAACTGGAAGAGCTGTTGCCAACGCGCCAACATCTGCTGTGCCTTCTCAATACCATAATTATTGAGATACTTGACAGCAGCCTGTGGATCCTGTGCATACAGTTCCTGAGCCTTAGCCTCAACACCTGGCTGTGCAGCAAAATAGCTGTTATCCAGACTATCACGAACCTCCTTCAAAGTTGGGAACATCTGGCTGTAACGAGGATAAACCATATTGCTGGTCATATTGCACACCCAGTAAGCATTCTTGAAACTGAAATTCACTGCATCTGCTCCCGGTGTGTTATAACACTCAGGACGAACTGTAGAAGAACAGTAGATTGGTGTGAACGCTACCATATTGGCATCATCATTACCAAACCAAAGAACACCGCCAATCTCTCTAGGCATCCATGAACGCATCTGGCTAACAAAAACAAAACCACTCTGCTGGGTGCTGACCGGTCGCTCGTTGAAGCACTGCTTTCCATCCACCTTAAACATCAATGGAGTTGGCCTGTAAGGCATCTGCCAGATACCACCCCCGATATCAGTGCCATCAGCAACAGAAAGAGGTGTACCCTCATAATGGTCACGCATGCAAGCCTCAACATCAGCAACACTCACCTTCTTGTTTGGAACCACCCAGAGAGGCATATCCTTCGCATTAGGATCCTTGCCCAAAGCCCAATCAAGATAAGGACTCATATCATAGAAATGATTCAAAAGAGCCCAAGCACGAGCATCGCAGAAACGACGTCCTGAGAAATCAGGCTTAGCATATGCCATTTTCCATGAGAAATCAGCATCCTTGCCCTGATACCATCCCTTACTACGAGCAAAAGAAACGACATCCTTGGCATACATCACGTTTTTCTTGTCCTTCATATTGAACTTGCCGATGCGACTCTGGTTAGCATGTGCACAAACTGCATTATCAGGAATACGGAGAGCTACCCAAACCACGCCCTTAGAACCTGGTCCCTTGCCCATCATCTCCATAATCCAAGCTTCGTTCGGATCACAGATGGTAAAGGTCTCGCCTTCTGAATTATAGCCGTAAGTATTGGCGATGGTTGTCATCACTTTAATAGCCTCACGGGCAGTCTTACTACGCTGCAGGGCAACATAAATGAGTGAACCATAGTCCATGATACCTGTAGAATCAGCCATCTCCTCACGTCCACCATAAGTAGTTTCACCGATGGTGACCTGCCATTCATTGATATTGCCAATCACATTATAAGTCTCGGCAGCCTCCGGAATCTCACCATGATATTTATTGGTATCCCAATCGTAAATCTTACGCATCTCGCCCTTAGCATGCTTACCGGCAGGAAAATGACAGAGATTTTGGAACATACCATAGTCATCGGCACTATATGAACACATCACAGATCCATCAACCGATGCTTTTTTCCCTACTATAAAGTTGGTACATGCCTCAGCCTCAGAGACACTGCCCAACATAGCCACAGCCATCAAGGCAGAAGCAAAAATCTTATTCATAAAATATACCTTAATTTATATATACAAAAAGAGAAGAGAATTTGAATTCTTCACTCTTCCCTCTTCATTCTTCACTTATTCGCAAGCCTTGAAACTCATATCCAAGCCCTTCACACTATGTGTCAAGGCACCAACTGAGATGAAATCAACTCCCTGCTCTGCATAATCGCGGATGGTATCGTAAGTGATACCGCCAGAAGACTCAGTCTCATACTTACCTGCGATGATGTCTACTGCCTTCTTAGTATCAGGCACAGAGAAGTTATCGAGCATGATACGATTTACACCACCATGCTTCAATACCTGGTCAAGTTCATCGAAACTGCGAACCTCGATTTCAATCTTTAGGTCGAGGCCCTTCTCCTTCAGATAAGCATGGCAACGGTCGATAGCGTTATCGATACCACCAGCAAAATCGATATGGTTATCTTTCAAGAGAATCATATCAAAAAGACCAATGCGATGGTTCATACCACCACCAATCTTCACAGCCTGCTTCTCCAACATACGGAGACCTGGAGTAGTCTTACGGGTGTCAAGGATATGAGTCTTTGTACCCTCAAGACGCTTTACATACTTAGCAGTCATGGTAGCAATGCCACTCATACGCTGCATGATATTGAGCATCAAACGCTCTGTCTGGAGCAAAGAACGGGTCTTACCCTCTACAATCATTGCAATGTCACCCTTCTTAACATGGGTTCCATCCTGAAGCAACACTTCTACCTTCATGGTAGGATCGAAACGGGCAAATACCTTCTTTGCCATTTCAACACCTGCCAACACACCATCTTCCTTGATAAGCAAGTGGCTCTTACCCATGGCGTCTTCTGGGATACAACACAAAGTTGTGTGGTCGCCATCACCGATATCCTCAGCAAATGCCAAGTCTATCAACTTGTCTTCTAATTGATCTACGCTTAACATATTATTAATGTTTATGTTTAATGTTTATTGATTACTTTTCCGTTCCACAGGGCACGAAGGATGCCTTCCTCATCGCGTTCCACCTGGATTTCGCCGCCTAACCATTCGGTCATCGGCAACTCCTCGCGAAACTCGAAGTAGTTCACCACCCTGCCCTCTTGTATTTCTACCACAGCCTGCTGCAATATCGAGCCATCCGGCAATATCACCTGATGGGCTCCGCATCTCCTCATTTCAGCCATATCTTAAACATCCAGACTAATTACTCGTCATCTGAATAGGTTTATCAGGCATAGAAACCGGTGCACTGGTCGGAGGCGCCAAAGCTCCATCCGGACGCGCTGGAACACTCGGACCTGGTATACGGGTCTTACGAGCAGTATCTACTTTTGCCGAATCAGAAGATGCTGCAGAAGAAGAAACCGGTGCCACCTTTTTAGGATGCATACGGATGAGACGAATCTTATTGACAAACATCAGTTTAAGAGTCGTCAAAGAACCGGCATCAGAACTGAAGCCACCCTCATTCAACATAAAGTACCCCTTTATACATTTGATTCCAAGGCTATCATTATCAGCGAGTTCTACACTATAGTGCTGAGCACTCTGAATATGAATTACAGTCTGTGCCACACTATCGTTCTTAAACTGAACAGCCAGCAAAGCGATGCCATCACGCATACCATCCTGGAAAATAAACTGCGATTCGAAATCAAGACGGAACCGATCACCCTTATGGAAAGCAGTATCAGCTTCAATTTTAAAACTGCGACTGTTGAAGCCCTCATCAGGCGAGAATACCATCGACGTAGCATCCTTCCAGATATTGGCAGTATCGCCAACAGCAGTAAGATTGTCAAAATCACTATTTCCTGTACTGTTTCCACCCAATGCAACCACCTCTTTATCCAATCTTTCAGCCAAATCCTTATACACATCATGCAGCAATTCTGTATGGCGCATATAATAAACCATCGAACTGTCGAAGTCTGCCGAAGTGACATCATGTTTCTTCAGTACAGCCTCGCGATAAGCCAGACTATTCTTCTCACTACCACCGTCTTCGTTCTGCGCCATAGCAAGAGCGATGTGATAATCGAAGAGAATATCCGTCATCTTTCCTTTAGAGAGCACATCTCTTGGTAGCGAAGGCTTGCAAGAAGCAAAGGCTGCACAAAAGGTTACTATCCAACAGAGATAAAGAAAAGCTTTCTTCATGATTACTTGTCCTCCTTATTTTCTTGAGATTGAGACTTTATCTTTTCTTCAGCAGTTTCAATAAAAGAAGAATCTTTAACCTTCTTCTCCTTATCATCACCTCCGAGAGCTTCCAGTTCTTTTCTACAGAAAAGCAAGAGAGAAATGATGCCGACTGATACACAGGAATCTGCAAAATTGAATACAGGATCGAAGAATGTACCATGCTGTCCACCCCAGAAAGGGAACCATTCAGGCCATGTATAGGTGAAGAACGGAAAGCGGAACATATCAACCACCTTGCCCATGAGCACGGGTGCATACCCCTCGCCGAAAGGCACAAGATAAGATACATAATAAGGTGAAGCACCGGTAAAGATAAGTCCGTAGAAGATGGAATCAATCATATTGCCAATTGCACCTGTCAGAACCAGCGCCACCAAAATGATGTATAACAAGCGATAGGTACCACGCTTAATGATGCGATGCAGATAAATGCTCAACGCACAGATGGCTACCAGGCGCAACAGACTTAGCCAGAACTTGCCGATAAACGACATACCCCAAGCCATTCCGTTGTTCTCTACAAATTCGATATAAAACCAATCAGTAACACGAACAGACTCGCCAAGGCAAAAATGGGTCTTGATGTACACCTTGATAATCTGATCGATAACAAGAAGCACAACCACCATTGCCGTGACGAGCCATCCGTATTTAATTTTACTTGTTTTCTCCATTTATTACTTTTTTCTAGCCTCCTTAGAAGCTACACTCAAAGTGGCATGAGGTACAGCACGCAAACGCTCCTTAGGAATCAACTCACCTGTTTCGCGGTCAATACCATAGGTCTTGTTCTGGATACGAACTAAAGCTGCTTCCAATCCCTTGATGAACTTCTGCTGACGCTGGGCCATCTGGATGATTTCTTCCTTGCTTTGTGCTTCACTACCCTCCTCAAGAGCCTTGTAGGTTGGTGATGTATCTACCACATCATTACTGTCTGAGTGGTTCAGCTGAGCCATGCAATCATGATAAGTCTGCTTTGCCACCTTCAATTTCTCATCAATAATAGCGCGGAACTCCTCGAGCTCCTGATCGCTATAACGTAGTTTTTCGTTAGCCATAGATGTTATCTATTATGTTATTTGTTAATGTTTTTAGAAAATAAGGGCTAGAAAGTTAGAAGCAAGCAGTTTGGAAATGCTCCTAACTTCTAACTCCTAACTATTTAATTCTTCTCTACGAGAATGTTCAACTTAAAGTCATCAAACTCAGTCTCAACACCTGCGTTGTCGCCGATTTCGATACTGTCTGCTAATACCTGACCCTTGATGTATTCGGCGAATGCCTCGATGGCTGCGTCAGTCGCCTCATTAGGAGCCACAGTTACGTTGATGCGGTCGGTAATCTCCAGACCTGTCTCCTTGCGGAGGTTCTGGATACGGTTGATCAACTCACGAGCCATACCCTCCTTCTTCAATTCTGGGGTCAACTCTACCTCAAGCGCTACGGTCAGATTGCCCTCGTTAGATACGAGCCATCCTGGAATATCCTCAGAGATAATCTCCACGTCGGCTACCTCTACCACGGCTTCCTGTCCGTCGATATTCAATGTGATGTTGCCTGCCTTCTCAAAAGCTGCAATCTGGTCCTGATCGAGCGCTGACATCTGGGCAGCAACACCCTTCATCAGCTTGCCGAACTTCTTACCCATCACTCTAAAGTTACACTTCACCTTCTTTACGAGAATACCCTGACCCTCAATGAAGTTAACCTCCTTCACGTTCACCTCGTTCTTCAACAGTCCTGCTACTGCCTCGATGTGTGCCTTCTGTACATCATCTACTGCAGGAATCATGATCTGCTGGAGTGGCTGACGCACCTTGATGTTCACCTTGCGACGCAAAGCCAATACCATAGAAGTAATCTTCTGGGCGATGGCCATACGCTCCTCCAGGTCGGCATCGATAGCAGCCTCATCAGCTACAGGGAACTTATCGAGATGTACGCTCTCCAACTCGCCGCCCAAGTCGTGATACAACTCGTCTGCATAGAATGGAGCGAATGGTGCCAGCAGCTTAGCCACTGTCATCAGGCAGGTATAGAGAGTCTGATAAGCACTCAGCTTATCCTCGCTCATCTCCTTACCCCAGAAACGTTTACGGTTCAGACGAACGTACCAGTTAGAGAGGTCATCGTTGACGAAAGCATCGATGAGACGGCCTGCGCGGGTTGGATCATAGCCAGCCAACTCTCTGTCAACGCCCTTGATGAGGGTATTGAGTGAAGAGAGAATCCAGCGGTCAATCTCTGGGCGCTTCTCGAATGGCACCTGAGCAGTCTCTGCATCGAAACCATCTACATTAGCATAGAGGGCGAAGAAGCTGTAGGTATTATATAAGGTACCGAAGAACTTGCGACGGGTCTCGTCCACACCATTAGGGTCGAACTTGAGGTTGTCCCAAGGCTCGCTGTTGGTCATCATATAGAAACGAACAGGATCGGCACCATACTTGTCAATCATCTCGAATGGGTTGGTTACGTTACCCACGTGCTTACTCATCTTGTTACCCTTGGCATCGAGAACGAGACCAGAAGAGATTACGTTCTTGAAGGCTACGCTATCGAATACCATGGTAGCGATGGCGTGCAGAGTGAAGAACCATCCACGGGTCTGATCCACGCCCTCATTGATGAAGTCGGCTGGATAGAACTTAGGAGGAATAGCATATCCCTCGTAGGTGCTGTGGATGAGTGCATCGCGGTCTGCCTCTGTGCCACGGACCATCTCACCCTCGAATGGGTAGTGGAGCTGGGCGTAAGGCATTGACCCAGAATCGAACCAAACGTCGATGAGGTCGCTCTCACGATACATTGGCTTGCCCTCCTCGTTAACCAATACAATCTTGTCAACGTATGGACGGTGGAGGTCAATCTTATCATAGTTCTCCTGACTGTAGTCGCCAGGAACGAAACCATTCTCCTTCAATGGGTTGCTCTGCATGATACCGGCAGCCACAGACTTCTCGATTTCAGCATAGAGTTCCTCAAGGCTGCCGATGCACTTCTCGCCACGGTTCTCGTCACGCCAGATTGGCAATGGAGTACCCCAGAAGCGGGAACGTGAAAGGTTCCAGTCGTTCAGGTTCTCGAGCCAGTTGCCGAAACGGCCTGTACCGGTGCTCTCAGGCTGCCAGTTGATGGTCTTGTTGAGTTCTACCATGCGCTCCTTGCGGGCTGTATCCTTGATAAACCAGCTATCCAATGGATAATAGAGGATAGGCTTGTCGGTACGCCAACAGTGAGGATAGTTGTGCACGTGCTTCTCGCTCTTGAAAGCCTTGCCCTCCTGCTTCAACTCGTAGCAGAGTACGATGTTCAGGTCTTCAGCCTTATCAGAAGCCTTCTTGTCCCAGACGCCATCCACATTAAACTGTGGGTCGTAGGCATTCTTCACGTAGTCGCCTGCGTGATGAGCATATGCCTCCTTGTTGACACAAGCGTTCACGAAGTTGGCATCGAGGTCTTCGATGAGATAGAACTTACCCTGGAGGTCAACCATTGGGCGGGTCTCGCCCTTCTTATTAATAAGGTAGAGAGCTGGGATGTTGGCATCCTTAGCCACCTTGGCATCATCGGCACCGAATGTAGGAGCGATGTGAACGATACCTGTACCGTCATCGGTAGTAACGTAGTCGCCGAGGATTACGCGGAAAGCCTCACTCTCCATCTCGACGAACTGATCGCGACCATCCTCAGAAGCGAACACCTTCTCAGGATGAGCAGCAGCATATTCTGTTACGAAAGCCGGTGCGAAGAGATCAACCTTCTCGCATGGCTTTACCCATGGCAGGAGCTGCTCGTAGTGCATGCCTTCGAGGTCGGTACCCTTCATGTGGTCGACAATGCGCCAAGGGCACTGCTTCTTCTCCTTGTCGAATGGCAGGAGATCGCCTTCCTTGCACTCCTGGTCTGCCTTCAGATATGAACCAACCAGAGCCTCAGCCATCACGAGTGTCATAGGCTCGCCATTGTAGAGGTTGTAGGTCTCGATGGCTACATAGTCAATCTTAGGACCCACACAGAGAGCCACGTTTGATGGCAGAGTCCAAGGTGTAGTGGTCCATGCGATGAAGTATGGCTTGCCCCACTTGGTCCACTCAGCCTTAGGATCCTTGATGAGGAACTGGGCTGTGGTGGTGAGGTCCTTAACATCGCGATAGCAGCCAGGCTGGTTCAACTCGTGAGAGCTCAAGCCTGTACCTGCACCTGGAGAGTATGGCTGGATGGTGTAACCCTTGTAGAGCAACCCCTTGTTGTAGAGCTGCTTGAGGAGCCACCAGAGAGTCTCGATATACTTGTTATCGTAGGTGATATAAGGATGATCGAGATCAACGAAATAACCCATCTTCTCGGTTAACTCGCGCCATTCAGCTGTGAACTTCATCACGTTCTCACGGCACTTATGGTTGTAATCCTCTGTAGAGATATACTTCTCAGAAGCCTTATTATCAATATCCTTCTTAGTGATGCCGAGTTCCTTCTCGACACCGAGTTCAACAGGAAGTCCATGGGTATCCCATCCCGCCTTGCGGTGAACCTGGAATCCCTTCATGGTCTTGTATCTGTTGAATGTATCCTTGATACTACGTGCCAACACGTGGTGAATACCCGGGTGGCCATTAGCTGATGGAGGTCCCTCGAAGAAGATAAACTGAGGGCAGCCTTCACGCTCGTCGATAGACTTGTGGAAGATATCATTTTTCTCCCACGCTGCTAGTACGTCATTGTTTGTCTGAGTCAAATTCAGACCGTTGTGCTCGGCAAATTTCTTAGCCATATTATCTATTTATATTTTTATATTGTTTTTACTTTTGGGCGCAAAGTTACAAAAAAAAAAGGTTTTACCCAAAATCTTTAATATATTTTCTACTTATATATACACAAAAAAGACTCCTAAATGACTGAAAGATTGCTCTATTCAAGTCATTTAGGAGTACTTAAACCTAAAATAAATGAAATATGATAAACTAAATGTTTCTAAAAGTAATGGCGGCTAACCATTTACTACTTGATAACAAACTTCTTGCCATTGCAGATGTACATACCTGGAGCCAGAACGTATTCTGCATCAGAAACCTTGTTTACTTCGGCTACCTTCACACCATTGATAGAGTAAATCTTCAACTTAGCAGGAGCCTTCTTGCTACCTACCTGGTTGATACCTGTTGAGACAGACTCATTGGTCTTACCGTCACGGTTATAAACTGCACCGTTTTCGAATTCCAAATCCTTTGTCTGCTGACCACTGCCGTTGCTGAAGATGATCATAGTTGGAGCAGTTGTCAAATCGCCATCATACTTCCACATCCAGACATCCAAACCATTCTTCTTCATGTTAGTCTTGGTACAGCTTACACCTGGCCAGTTACCACCGGTAACGTTGTCTGTATTATTCCAAGCCCAGCAATCTACCTGACTCCAGTCTGAAGGAGCGAGGAAGTAAGCGAAGATACCTGTTGGAGCAGGAACAACTACCTCTTTCATCTTGTTGAAGGTTGCAGAACCTGTCTTGGTTTCGTTATCTGCATTGGTTGCGCTCCAAGTTACAGTCTTGCTCTCGCCTTCCATCATGTCAGCACCGAGTGTGAATGTAGCAGCCTTACCAGGGGTAAGAGCCACCTGCTCACCATTACCGATCTTGTACCAACCGCTCTTGGCATTGTTGCTCAATGTGGCTGTTACAGTGATAGTCTTCTCGAAGTCGCCACCGTTAGGGCTGAAAGTAACCTTGGCTGCAGTATTGACAGGAGCGTCAATCTTCTGAGCATTTGCACCGCCGTCATACTTCAGGTAGATATCACCTGTGATACCAGAGATTTCACCAGACTGTGCACCGCTATTATTATTCAAGATGACATTGAAGTTATCTACGCCATCAAAAGCGTAAGTCCAGTACTTTTCGCCATTGATTTCTTCAGACTCTGTCATCTTTGTACCAGGCCAATCGCCTGTCAATTTCTTAACAGAAGAACCTTTTGACCAAGCATAGATAAAAGGAGCATTTTCTGCCTGTACGTAAACCATGATAGTAGCATTAGGGTCCACCTTCTTGAAGGTCAAGCTACCGCTCTTTACTTTACCGTCCTGGGCCTCTGCGCTCCACTCAATAGTCTTGGTGTCGCCAAAGTTCATACCTTCGCCTATGGTAAGGTTCTCACTCACACCAGGAGTCAAGTTCACCTTATCCTGACCTTGTATCTGATACCAACCAGACTTAGCGTCTTCAGAGAGAGTAACTGTCAGGTTAATAGTCTCAGTACGGAATGATCCACCTGCCTGTGAGAATAAAACGCTTGCTGGCTGAATAGGGCCCTGCTCGTTCCAAATTGTACCAGCCTCTTCATTACCATCATAAGCCTGACCGTCCAGAGACTTAGCTGTAGTATCGTAGATGAAAGCACCATCCTCACCGATCTTGCCATCCTTCCAGTCCTTTACGAGAACACGGAGCTGACCCTGAGTAGAAGGAGCTTCTACTTCAATAGTAGAACCTGTATATGTCTTACCAGTTACCACGTCGGTATAAGTACCAGCTGGGCAATCTGTGAAGGTAGCACCACCATTGAGGGCTACGAGCGCATAGCAATCCTTAGTAGCACGCTTGAAAGCGATACCATTCTTACCTGTTGCCTTACAACCATCTGTTGTCCACTGACCCTTACGGAGAGCAGGAACAGCCTGACGAATCTTGTTCAAACGGATGAGGTGCTGAGCTACATCGTGATTCAAAGAAGCAGCTACGTTACCTGTAGCCTTATACTCACCGAAGTCTGTTGCTGTTACATCACCTGTGATATAACCACCGAAGTAAGCACGACCAGTTTCTGAAAGAGGACCGTTAGGACCTGGGTCGATTCTTACACCACGACGGAAACCAACCTCAGAACCATAGTAGATACATGGAATACCACGGAAGGTAAACAAGAGAGAGAGGTTCTCAGCCCACTGAGCATCTGTACCACCGAAACGGTTGAGATCGTTAGGGCCTGGACTGTAGTCATGGCTGTCAATATATACTACATTGTATGTAGCGTCATTATAGAGTTCGTCTTCCGCTGAAAGACGGAATGCATCTTTAGCTGTATTGTAGCTATAGTGCATTGGGAAGTCGATGACATTAAAACCACTTGCCTCAGAATAGTCTGGCTCATGCCATGCACCATTGATCATCTTAGCATTTTCGCTCTTCTTGTCACCAAATGTTTCCTTACCGCAGAGTGCCTGAGGACCGATAGGTCCAGAACCCTCTGGCAATACCTGACTGTCCCAGAAGCTTTGGCTTCCATCCCACTGGTTCATCAAAGACTCATCAGACTTCCATGTATAGAAGTAGCAAGAAAGATTGGCCTGACCTCTATAGGTTGCTTCGTGACCACGGGTACAAACCTCACCATACATAAAGAAAGGAGCCTTGTTCAATCGCTTATTCTCGTACTGCTTACCGAGGGCAGCAAACTGTGGAACGAACTGATGGTTGAAAGTGAGTCGTGAGATGTGACCGGAGGTATCGATACGGAAACCATCCACACCCATCTTGATGAACTGACCATAGCAATCTACGAGATACTTAGCTACCTCGTCGTTCTCTGTATTGAGGTCAACACAGTCACCAGCAATCTGACCCCACCAACGGGATGGATCATCCCAACCGAACTGGCCGTAATGGTGCCAGTAGTTGTGAATATCACGGTTCTGACCGTCCATATTCTTCATCATGGTAAGACGACGATGGTATTGATCTTTTGGAAGGATGGTCAGGTAGTCACTACCCAAAGTTTCTGTAGGGGTCATACAAGCATCGATGTAAGCTTGGTTGCGAAGTTGTGTATCACGATCGAACAGCTTGCAGAGCTTCTCCTCACCGAAGTTACCGGTGTGGTTGAGCACTATGTCAAGAATGATCTTGATACCCTTGGCGTGAGCCTTGTCGATGAGTTCCTGGAACATCACGTCACCGCTCTTACCATCACTGCTCTGATAGCGGCAGTCAACATGCTGGAAATCCATAGCATGATAGCCGTGGTAGTCATAACCGGATGCGTTCTGTACGACAGGAGTGATCCAGATGGCAGTGAAACCAAGCGCCTTGATGTAGTCGAGCTTGTCAATCACGCCCTGGAAGTCGCCTCGCCAGCAAGGGTCTTTTGTTTCAATCTGCGCTGCCTGGTTGTCCCAGCAGAGCACATTGTTTTTAGGATCTCCATCGTAAAAACGCGTGGTGATCATGAAGTAAATACTTTCGTCTCGGAAGTCAGTACGATCGTTGGTAAACGTTTCCGTTGCCATCGTCTGCATAGAGACCAACATGAGCATAAGAACCGCCCATAATTTTGCGGCAAGTTTTTTCATAATGAAATTGTTAAGTTTAAAATTGAATAGTTGAATAATTACACCGCAAAATTACGAATTCTTTTATAAATACTATAAAACAATTCACTTTTCTATTGTTTTTCCTGTGCAATCGATTTCGCAACAACAAAGAAAAAGAGGCTGAATTTCACAAAACGGACATTTGCAAAAATCAGCCTCATTCAGAGGATATTATGTACATAAACTGCTAACCCATGGGGACAAACTCACACTACCCGCTTACAGAGCAGGCGAAGTGCTTGTTTAAGTCCTAAAGTAGAGGTAATTTATTTGATAACAAACTTCTTGCCATTGCAGATATACATACCTGGAGCCAGAACGTATTCTGCATCAGAAACCTTGTTTACTTCGGCTACCTTCACACCATTGATAGAGTAAATCTTCAACTTAGCAGGAGCCTTCTTGCTACCTACCTGGTTGATACCTGTTGAGATAGACTCATTGGTCTTACCATCACGGTTATAAACTGCACCGTTTTCGAAAACCAAATCGTTTGTCTGCTGACCACCGCCGTTGTTGAAGATGATATTGGTAGGAGCAGTTGTCAAATCGCCATCATACTTCCACATCCAGACATCCAAACCATTCTTCTTCACACCGATCTTGGTACATGCTACACCAGGCCAACCACCAGCATATTCCACAGGACCATCACTCCAAGCGTAAGCATGAATATTACTCCAGTCTGAAGGAGCGAGGAAGTAAGCGAAGATACCTGTTGGAGTAGGAATAACTACCTCTTTCATCTTGTTGAAGGTTGCAGAACCTGTCTTGGTTTCGTTATCTGCACTGGTTGCACTCCAAGTTACAGTCTTGCTCTCGCCTTCCATCATGTCAGCACCGAGAGTGAAGGTAGCAGCCTTACCAGGAACAAGAGCCACCTGCTCACCATCGCCGATCTTATACCAACCGCTCTTGGCATTGTTGCTGAGGGTTGCTGTTACAGTAATAGTCTTCTGGAAGTCACCACCATTAGGACTCAAAGTAACCTTGGCAGCAGTATTGACAGGAGCGTCAATCTTCTTGGCACTTGTACCACCATCATACTCCAAGTAGATATCACCTGTGATACCTTCAAACTTACCCGACTGAGCACCGTTACCATTATTCAATATGACATTGAAACTCTCAACGTCATCAAAAGAGTAAGTCCAGTATTTAGCACCATCGATTTCCTCTGGGCCGTTCATTACCTTACCAGGCCATGCACCAGTCAAATCCTTGCCGTCAGTACCTGTTGTCCAAGCGTGGATATAAGGAGCTTTTTCTGCCTTTACTGTTACCGTAATAGAAGCATTAGGATCTACCTTGGTATAAGTAACCTTACCTGTCTTCTCCTTGCCCTCAGAGCTTGTTGCACTCCAAGTCACAGTCTTGGTGTCCTTGAAGTTCATGTCTTCACCGATAGTGAAGGTGGCAGCCTCACCAGGAGTCAAATCTACCTTGTCCTGACCCTCTATCTGGTACCAACCAGACTTAGCGTCTTCAGAGAGTGTTGCGGTAACAGTTACCGTATTGGTGCGGAAACTTCCACCAGCTGGAGAAAGAGAAACGCTTACTGGCGGAAGAGGAGCCTCGTCAACCCAAGTTGTACCAGCCTCTTCATTACCATCATAAGTCTGGCCACCCTTATGCTGAGCAGCAGTTTCGTAGATGAAAGCACCATCGTCAATGAGCTTTCCGCCCTTCCAGTCTTTCACGAGAACGCGAACCTGACCCTGATTGTTAGGAGCATCAACGGTGATAGTAGAACCTGTGTAAGTCTTACCTGTTACCAGGTCTGTGTAAGTACCAGCTGGGCAATCTGTGAAAGTAGCACCACCATTGAGGGCTACAAGTGCATAACTGTCCTTATAAGCACGCTTGAAAGCGATACCACCATTGGCCTTACAACCCTCGTCTGTCCACTGACCCTTACGGAGAGCAGGAACAGCCTGACGAATCTTGTTCAGACGGATGAGGTGCTGAGCCAAATCATGATTCAATGAGGCAGCCACATTACCAGAAGCCTTGTATTCACCGAAGTCTGATGCTTCTACATCACCTGTGATATAACCACCGAAGTAAGCACGACCAGTGTTAGAAAGAGGACCATTAGGACCTTTGTCAATCACAGAACCACGACGGAAACCTACCTCAGAACCATAATAGAGACATGGGATTCCACGGAAGGTAAACATCAGAGAGAGATTCTCTGCCCACTGAGCATCACTACCATCGAAACGGATACCATCACTTGGCTGAGGACCGTAGTCATGACTGTCTACATATACCACATTGAAAGTAGCATCATTGTATTTCATATCACCAGACTTAGCCAAGCCGTATGCACTTCCTGCATTAGAGAAGTTGTAGTGCAATGGGAAGTCGATTACATTGAAACCGCTTGACTGAGAATAGTCTGGCTCATGCCATGCACCATTCAGCATAAAGGTATTATTGCTTTCAGGAGAATTCGCATTATCTTTCTCGCAGAGAGGCATCAGCTTAGCATCATAACCTGTACCACTGTCATAGATTTCCTGAGTGTCCCAGTATGACTGGCTGCCATCAAAGCCATCCATCAGTTCCTTTGGAGCCTTCCATGTATAATAATAAGGTGAAAGGTTGTCCTGACCACGGTACTGCACACTACCGAAACGGGCACAAACCTCACCATACATGAAGAAAGGAGCCTTGTTCAATCGCTTGTCCTCGTACTGCTTACCGAGGGCAGCAAACTGAGGAATGAACTGCTTGCAGAAGGTAAGACGTGAGATGTGACCGGATGTATCAATACGGAAACCATCGACACCCATCTTGATGAAATTGCCATAGCATTTGACAAGATATTCAGCCACTGTATTATTCTCAGTATTGAGGTCCACACAGTCACCTGCAATCTGAGCCCACCAACGATTAGGTAAGTCCCAGTTGAAGTTACCGAAATGGTGCCAGTAGTTGTGTGGATCATGATTCTGACCATCGGTATTCTTCATCATGGCAAGACGACGCTGATACTGATAACCAGGCTGAAGACTTGGATAGTCACTACCCAATGTTTCGAAATTAGGAATCATACAAGCATTGATGTCTGCCTGGTTACGAAGACGAGTATCACGGTCGAACTCCTTGCAAAAATGCTCCTCACCGAAGTTACCGGTGTGGTTGAGCACGATGTCAAGAATGATCTTGATACCCTTTTTGTGAGCTTTGTCGATGAGTTCCTGGAACATCACGTCACCGCTCTTTTTGCCGTCACCGCTCTGATAACGGCAATCTACCTTGGAGAAATCCGAAGCATGATAGCCGTGGTAGTCATAACCGGATGCATTCTGTACGACAGGAGTAATCCAGATGGCAGTGAAACCTAACGCCTTGATGTAGTCGAGCTTATCGATGACACCCTGGAAGTCACCTCGCCAACAAGGGTCCTTGGTACTCTTCTGTGCTTCCTGGTTGTCCCAGCAGAGCACATTGTTACTTGGATCACCATCGTAGAAACGAGTGGTCATCATGAAATAGATACTTTCGTCTCGGAAGTCAGTACGATTCGATGTAAACACATCGGTAGCCATCGACTGCAAGGAGACCAACATGAGCATAAGAACCGCCCATAATTTTGCGGCAAGTTTTTTCATAATGAAATTGTTAAGTTTAAAATTGAATAGTTGAATAATTACACCGCAAAATTACGAATTCTTTTATAAATACTATAAAACAATTCACTTTTCTATTGTTTTTCCTGTGCAATCGATTTCGCAACAACAAAGAAAAAGAGGCTGAATTTCACAAAACGGACATTTGCAAAAATCAGCCTCATTCAGAGGATATTATGTACATAAACTGCTAACCCATGGGGACAAACTCACACTACCCGCTTACAGAGCAGGCGAAGTGCTTATTTAAGTCCAAAAGTAGCGATAAGTTTATTTGATAACAAACTTCTTGCCATTGCAGATATACATACCTGGAGCCAGAACGTATTCTGCATCAGAAACCTTGTTTACTTCGGCAACCTTCACACCATTGATAGAGTAAATCTTCAACTTAGCAGGAGCCTTCTTGCTACCTACCTGGTTGATACCTGTTGAGATAGACTCGTTGGTCTTACCGTCACGGTTATAAACTGCACCGTTTTCGAAAGCCAAATCCTTTGTCTGCTGACCGCCGCCGTTGTTGAAGATGATCATAGTAGGAGCAGTTGTCAAATCGCCATCATACTTCCACATCCAAACATCAAGACCATTCTTCTTCATGTCAGTCTTGGTACAGCTTATACCTGGCCAGTTACCACCGGTAAAGTTGTCTGTATCATTCCAAGCCCAGCAGTCAACCTGATTCCAGTCAGAAGGAGCGAGGAAGTAAGCGAAGATACCTGTTGGAGTAGGAATTACAACCTCAGCCTTCTTGTTGAAGGTAGCAGTACCTGTCTTAGCCTTATCCTCTGCATTAGTTGCGCTCCAAGTTACAGTCTTGCTCTCGCCTTCCATCATGTCAGCACCGAGAGTGAAGGTAACTGGCTTACCAGGAGTCAGATTAACCTGCTCGCCATCGCCAATCTTATACCAACCGCTCTTGGCATTGTCGCTGAGGGTTGCTGTTACAGTAATAGTCTTCTCGAAGTCACCACCGTTAGGACTCAAAGTAACCTTGGCTGCTGTGTTGACAGGAGCATCGAGCGTCTTGACATTTGAACCACCATCATACTCCAAATAGATATCGCCTGTGATACCAGTGATGTCACTTGACTGCTTGTCATTACCATTATTCAGAATCACATTGAAGCTCTCTACTCCATCGAAAGTCTTGTACCAGTAGTTGACACCACCAATCTCTTCAGGACCATCCATGGTCTTACCGTGCCATGCACCTGTCAACTCCTTAGCTGGAGTACCAGGAACCCAAGCATAGATAGTTGGAGCCTTGTCTGCCTTTACATATACGGTGATAGATGCGTTAGGATCCACCTTGGTGAAGGATACCTTACCTTCTTTCACCTTATTTTCATTCTTAGCATACCAAGTTACAGTCTTGGTCTGCTTGAAGTTCATGTCTTCACCGATAGTGAATGTCTTGGTCTCACCTGGAACCAACTCAACCTTATCCTGACCTTCTACCTGGAACCAACCAGAAGTTGCCTTACCGCTAAGGCTTACCTCTACAGTAACAGTATTGGTGCGGAATGTACCACCAGCCTGAGAGAACTTCAAACCAAACTCATTAGTCTGTGGCTCAACCCAAGTTGTACCATCTTCCTCATGACCATCATAAGCCTGTTCAGCCTCTGACTTAGACTTAGGAGTCTCATTATAGATGAAAGGACCATCCTCACCTATCTGACCGCCCTTCCAGTCCTTCACGAGAACACGGAGCTGACCCTGAGTAGCAGGAGCATCAACGGTGATAGTAGAACCTGTGTAAGTCTTGCCTGTTACCACGTCGGTATAAGTACCATCAGGGCAATCTGTGAATGTTGCACCACCATTGATGGCTACGAGTGCATAGCTGTCATTCTTATAAGCACGCTTGAAGGCGATACCGCCATCAGCAGGAGTACAACCATCGTCGGTCCACTGACCCTTACGCAAAGCAGGAACAGCCTGACGAATCTTGTTCAGACGGATGAGGTGCTGAGCGACATCATGATTCAAAGTTGCAGCTACATTACCTGTTGCCTTGTAGTCACCGAAATCAGATGCATTTACATCACCAGTGAGGTAACCACCGAAGTAAGCACGACCAGTTTCTGAAAGAGGACCGTGAGGACCTCTGTCAATCGGAGCACCGCGACGGAAACCAACCTCAGAACCATAATAGAGACATGGAATACCACGGAAGGTAAACATCAGAGAGAGATTCTCTGCCCACTGAGCATCATCACCAGAGAAACGGAATTGGTCGTTGGTTTGCTGAGGACCGTAGTCGTGGCTATCAACATATACCACATTATAGGTAGCATCATTATATTTCTTGTCACCAGACTTTGCCAAACCGTATGCGGCGGCAGCATTACCGAAGTTGTAGTGCAATGGGAAGTCGATCACATGGAAACCACTTGCCTGAGAATAGTCTGGCTCATGCCACTTACCATTCACCATAAAGGTATTGTCGCTTGTTGGTGTTGGGGCATTGTCTGACTCACAGAGAGCCATCTGATGGTCATCCACACCTGTACCGCCATTGGCTTTATCAAAGAGTACCTGTGTATCCCAGTAAGACTGGCTGCCATCCCATTTGTCGAGCAAGTTCTGTGGAGCCTGCCATGTGTAATAATAGCAAGAGAGGTTCTCCTGACCACGGTATGTGACATCACTGTAACGGGCGCAAACCTCACCATACATGAAGAAAGGTGCCTGGTTCAATCGCTTGTCCTTATACTTCTCACCAAGAGCTGTAAACTGAGGAATAAACTGCTTGCAGAATGTCAAACGTGAGATATGACCGGATGTATCGATACGGAATCCATCGACACCCATCTTGATGAAGCTGCCATAGCACTTTACGAGATAATCTGCTACGTAGTCGTTCTCGGTGTTCAGGTCAACGCAGTCGCCTGCAATCTGAGCCCACCAGCGATTAGGATAATCCCAGTTGAAGTCACCATAGTGGTGCCAGTAGTTGTGAACATCCTGGTTCTTGCCACGGATATTCTTCATCAAGGCAAGACGACGCTGATACTGCTCATAAGCAACACTTGTAAGGTAGTCGGAACCCAACTTCTCCTCATTAGGAATCATACAAGCATCGATGAGTGCCTGAGTTGCCAAGTCGGTATCACGGTCAAACTCCTTGCAGAGTGTCTGCTCACCGAAGTTACCGGTGTGGTTGAGCACGACGTCGAGGATAATCTTGATACCCTTTGCATGTGCCTTATCAATGAGTTCCTGGAACATGGCGTCACCGTCCTTGCTACCATCGCTGCTCTGATAACGGCAGTCAACATGTTGGAAATCCATGGCATGATAACCATGGTAATCATAACCGGAAGCGTTCTGCACTACTGGTGTAATCCAGATGGCTGTAAAACCCAATGCCTTGATGTAGTCGAGCTTGTCGATGACACCCTGGAAGTCGCCTCGCCAGCAAGGGTCTTTTGTTTCAATCTGCGCTGACTGGTTGTCCCAGCAGAGCACATTGTTTCCTGTGTCACCATCGTAGAAACGCGTGGTCATCATAAAATAGATACTTTCGTCTCGGAAATCAGTACGATTGCTAGTAAACGTGTCTGTAGCCATCGTCTGCATGGAGACCAACATGAGCATTAAAACTGCCCATAATTTTGCGGCAAGTTTCTTCATAATGAAATTGTTAAGTTAAAATTGAATAGTTGAATTATCTTCCGCAAAATTACAAACTATTTCTATCCGCCCAACAAGATATTTCACTTTTCTGCTGATATTTTTGTGCAATCGATTTCACAAATATTAAGAAAAAGAGGCTGGATTCTGTAAAACAAATATTTACAAAATCCAGCCCCTTTAAGAGTATATAATTAATATAACGGGCGCGCCAGGAAATAGAAAGAATATTGTACTTTTGGCTTGTCCGAAATCAATTTCAGAGGTTTTCAGCCTCTTGCAGCCAGATGGCAGATGCAGCATCACTAGGCATACGCCAGTCGCCACGAGGACTGAGGCTTACGCTACCTACTTTCGGACCATCTGGCAGACAGCTGCGCTTGAACTGCTGATTGAAGAAACGGCGCACGAAGGTCTTCAGCCACTTTTTGATAGTCTCCTCATCATAGCTGTCTGGATCATTATCACTGATCTTTACACGCTCCAGTTCGGAATCAATAAATGCCTTCTTTGCCAACATGTAAATCTTGGCAGGACGGAAACCGAAACGCAGGAAATAGTAGAGGAAGAAATCATGCAGTTCGTATGGTCCCACCAAATCTTCCGTCTTCTGCTTGATATTTCCATGCTCATCTGCCGGAATCAACTCTGGACTGATAGGAGTATCGATGATATCACGAAGAGTGATGCGGCTCTGTTCGTCTACCCCACTCTCTGCTACATGATTTACGAGATGTCGGATCAGGGTCTTAGGAATGCTGGCATTCACGCCATACATGCTCATGTGGTCACCATTATAGGTAGCCCATCCTAATGCCAACTCTGAAAGGTCGCCGGTACCGATAACCATACCCCCCATCTTATTGGCTAAATCCATCAGAATCTGGGTACGTTCACGAGCCTGGGAATTCTCGTAAGTCACATCATGCACACTGGCATCCTGACCGATGTCCTCAAAGTGCTGGGCTACAGCCTTGGCGATGCTGATTTCCTTAATGGTAATACCAAGACTCTGCATCAGCGAGATAGCATTATTGTAGGTTCTGTCTGTGGTTCCGAATCCCGGCATTGTGACACCTACGATACCCTTTCGGTTCATTTTGAGTTTATCAAAAGCTTTTACACAAACGAGTAAGGCCAGCGTAGAATCCAAACCGCCGCTAATACCGATTACTACGGTCTTGGCATGGGTATGAACGATACGCTTGGCTAGTCCCATGAGTTGGATATTGAAAATTTCCTCGCAAGAGGCATTCATATCGCTGCTGGTAGGAATAAACGGATGAGGATTCACCTCACGTTCCAACACAAAATCGCGTTCATTTTCGGTAGGATCGGCTTCGGTATTACGGATATTGAACTGACCGCCGAGAACAGAATACTTAATATTGCGCTGGGCATTTACATAAGTAGAATTCGTACGACGCTCAGAGCGGAGTTTCTCTACATCTATCTGCGAGATAACCATCTGCGGTTCAATAGAGAAACGTTCACTCTGTGAAAGTAAAACTCCATTCTCATAAATCAGGGCATTTCCGCCATAAACCACATCCTGCGTACTCTCACCGAATCCGCAGGAACTGTAGATATATCCGGTCATGGTACGGGCACTCTGCTGGCTGAGCAGACTCTTCAGATAATGATGTTTTCCGATGAGTTCGTCGCTTGCAGAAAGATTGAAAATCAGGTCTGCTCCTGCTAGCGCCAGTTTGTTGCTAGGAGGAGCCGGAGCCCATACATCTTCGCAGATTTCCACACCAAACTGTACGCCATCGAAAGTTTGAAAAATCTGAACATCAGGCGTCAGTTTCACCTTATGTCCGGCATAACGGACTTCGCAATCTCTCAGGTCCTGAGCCGAGGCAAACCAGCGTTTCTCATAAAACTCGCTGTAGTTTGGAAGATATGTCTTCGGTACAATACCGAGAATCTGTCCATGCTGGATAACGATACCACAATTGAGCAACAAGTCTCCCGCTATCACCGGCGCACCCACGATAGAGATGATATCGAGTTTGCGTGTGAAATCGAGCAACATCATCACCGCCTGCTCAGATGATTCAAGAAGCACCTGCTGACGGAAGAGATCCTGACAGGAATAGCCCGTAACAGAGAGTTCCGGAAATGTAATGATCTCTACACCCTTTCCCTCAGCCAGCGCTATCTGTTCCTCTATCTGCTGGGTATTGAAAATGACATCCCCCACCTTTACGGCAGGGATGGCACTAGCTACCTTAATAAATCCGTACTTCATAATAAATTACTTTATTGTTACCTGTGTAGCACCATAGCCATACTCCTGGAAAGAAGCATCCTGATAGGTGCAACTCTTATAGCGATAGTTCAACTCATGAATGAGAGACTGGCGCAACACACCTTCGCCCTTTCCATGAATAAAGATAATTTTCTGTCCCTTCTTTTTCTTATATTCCTCCATGGTCTTCTTAAAGATATCCATCTGATAATGAAGAATATCTGCAGAATTCATTCCAGCAGTTGTTTCAAGCACTTCATCCGCATGAAGATCTATCACAAGGGTACCATCATCCTTCTTGCTTTTCTTCTTGCTGGTGTTGGCGACAACCTTCTCATCCTTATACATCTGCTCTTTCAGACGCTTGGAATCGATAACCAGCGGACGGGCTATTTCATCGTTCTCTACAATCGTAAAGAGATAGGCTGGAGTCTCGAAGAAATCGTTCTCTTCGAAAAGATGAAGTTTGTAGAATTTCACGGGATCGAGACGGAACTGAACATCTGTTGCCGGCTTCAGAAGGAATGGCTTGTCCTTCTTGTAAGCTATCATCTGGATGGCGATATGCTCCATCTCGTTCAGAGTCTCACGACCGAATTCCTCGATGAAGAGTTTGGTGTTCGGTTCTATTTCTCCCTCTGCTTTCAGAGTCCATGCATTTCCCTCAGCCACGAGATAGGTATAGTGGAGATAGTAGTTGCTGTCATTCACCATATAGGTCTCGAAACGGGTATTGGTTACGTCCTTGATGTTGATAGGTACAAAGGCGAGATAAGCACTGAGTTTGTTGCCACCCGTACGTTCCTGAACCGGTTTCACAAAGGTTATCTCACGGTCGGCAGCATCATATTCCTCTACATCCATATCCACGTCATCGTGATCATTCAAGATAGCCTTGATACTCCGGCTGTCCTGATGCAGTTCGGTATTGGCATGCTCCTCAGCCTTCTGCTGCGCATCTATCTTAGCCGAAATCATCTTGCCCATGGAGTATTCATCCTGCTCCACCACAACCACCTCGTTGATAGGCATCGGAATCTCAAAACCATCCTCATCCTCAACGAGCACAATATTTTACCTTGGAAGCCGGCAACCTTTCCGCCACCCACTTCGCTCAAGAATCTGACTTTATCTCCTTTTTTCATAATCTATTAATAATTTGTAATTGCAAAGATACAAAAGATATTGCAAAACAGGGCTTATTTTAATATTTTTAATGCTACAGATAAAAATAATCCTGTAAAAGATGCACCATGTTAGATATTTTTCCGTATCTTTGCAAAGAAAAAGAAATAGTAACGAACCCTTTAAACTGAAAAGTTATGATTACATTTCCTTGCGCCAAGATTAATCTTGGTTTAAATATAGTTAGCAAGCGGAAAGATGGATACCACAATCTTGAAACGGTGTTCTACCCTATTCCGCTGACCGATGCACTTGAAATCAAGCTCATGGGCGATGAATTCCCTAGCGATGTTCCTTGTGATCTGAAGATTACAGGTAACGCAGTGGACTGCGATGAACAGAACAATCTCGTTGTAAAAGCTTATAATCTCCTGGCTGCCGACTTCAGGATTCCACGCATCCATGCTCACCTGGTGAAGCGTATTCCTTCGCAGGCAGGTTTGGGTGGCGGTTCTGCCGATGCAGCCTTCATGATCCGTTTGTTGGACGAGCGTTTCCGCCTCAACATCGGTAATGCGGAGATGGAAAAATATGCTGCCAAACTGGGCGCAGACTGTGCCTACTTCATTTCTGCTGACCCCGAAGATGGTGACACTGCATGCTATGCAGAAGGCATCGGCGAAGAACTGATGCCGGTAAGTGGTCCTGGCGATAATCTGAGGGGCTATCATCTGGTTGTGGTGAAGCGCGATGACATTGCCGTCAGCACCAAAGAGGCTTATGCAGCCATCACCCCACAGGCACCAGCCAAATGTTGCCGCGACATTGTACGCCAGCCTATCAAGACTTGGAAAGAGGAACTTGTCAACGATTTTGAGGCACCTATCTTCAAGATGCACCCGGAACTGGCAGAAATCAAACAGAAGCTGTACAACCTGGGTGCCGTATATGCAGCGATGAGTGGTAGCGGAAGTGCCATCTTCGGTATCTTCAAGCATAAACCTGCAAATATAGAGGAACAGTTCGAAGGAATGTTCTGTAAAATAATGAAACTATAATTTAGTTAATAATTTACTCTAAATATAATGAACGAAGAAACACATCAGAAACTGATGACTATCAAGCGAAGCTTCCGCTTGCTGATGAACGGTCCGGGATCGCAATCTATGCGCGATAAGGGACTGGGATATAAACTGAATTGGGGCGTGCCATTCTATGAACTGAAAAAGATGGCTGAGGAATATGGTAAAGACTATGACCTCGCCATCGAACTGTGGAAGGAAGATATCCGGGAGTGCAAGATTCTGGCTACACTCATTATGCCTGCCGATAAGATGCTTCCGGAAATCACAGATTTATGGATGGAACAGGTACAGAGTCAGGAGATGGCAGAGATGCTTGCCTTCAACCTTTTGCAGCACGTAGATTATGCGCCTGTCATCGCCTACCAGTGGATAGCAAGTGATAAGCCACTCTATGAGATTGCCGGTTTCCAGCTCCTTGCCCGTCTCTTTGCCAATGGAAAAGAGCCTAACGAGCGTGGCATCAACGAATTCCTGGATCAGGCTGCCACAGCATTGCAGGGTGACAACATGGGAATAAAACATGCTGTCTCTAATGCGGTTCTCCGTTTCTGCGACTTCGGTGAAGATTTCGAGAAAATTGCAAGAGGCGCACTCAAGGGTATCTACGAGATTTAACGCTTCTGCAGATGCGGTCAGAAACAGGCCACAACCCTGCTGAAAATACGTCCCGACGTAGCATTTGCTGCGTCCCGACATACAAAAAAATACGTCCCGATGCAGCAAATGCTACGTCGGGACGTATTTTTATGGCTAATTTCGCCATTACATGAAATACTTCTGGTATTCGTTTTCGAAGTTCGGAGTGAAAACACCCTTGCCGATGTTTTCGCTGATTTCATCCTTGGTCCAGAATCTGCCACCGGCCAATTCTTCCTGGCTCGGTTTCACCTCGCCATCATATACACAGCGATGTACATAAACCAGTTCCTTTTCCCGCTGACTTTCAAAGACATAATGCCCAAGAGATTCCGGTTCAAAATCAGTGATACCCAATTCTTCCCTTACCTCGCGATGCAAAGCCTGACTCACACTTTCGCCTAAATCAACATGACCGCCGCAGGCTGTATCCCATTTATCCGACTGGATATCCTTCCAGGCTGGACGATGCTGCAGATACAGGTCACCCCGGCTGTTGAATACATGCAGATGAACAACCGGATGCAATATCTTGCTTCCGTCATGGGCATGACCGCGGGTAACAGCGCCCAGGATGTTGCCCATTTCATCTACTATCGGAAATTCCTCGTTCTTATTATCTATCATCATTTTAAAAGTTTATAGTTAACAGTTTATAGCGGCTTCGCCGTATAGCAGGGTTGCCGTATAGCAAGATTGCCCTATAAACTATCAACTCTTAACTATTAACTTTCTAAAGCGTTCCGTATTCATCAGAGTAGCGCAACATCTGGTCGACATAGCTCTCCTCATAATCCAATACTACGTCTGTAATTTCGCCTTCTTCATCCATCTCCAGCGTCATCTTCGGATTGATGAATCCCTTGTATGGAGCGAGATTCAGTTTCTTGTATCTTGCCAGTATCTCGCGATGCAATTCCGGATCAATATTCACGGCATACTTCTCTACCAACAGGCGGGCTGCCTCGAAATCGCCCTCGCTCTTGATGCGCTGAATTTCAGCAAGCAACTCGCCGAAGAGATGGCGGAGCTTGGCATAATCATTAATCTTCACATAAGTCTTCGTCGTAATGATATTGCCCTCGCTGTCCTTCAAAGCATCCTCGGCAGAAGCATAGTTCATATCCATCTTCACCAGTTCCACAGCACCCTCGGCATGTTCCATCACCCACCAGGCTATCAGCGCACGGTTGCGCATGTGGGCTTCCTCTATCTTGTCGCCTTCCTTGATGCGGATGGTCTGGGTGAGCAGACCGTTCATCAGATAACCGTAATACTGAGCCTTGTATGCCTCATCATTCGGAGTCAGACCCAGTTCTACCAATTTATGGTCGGCTACATAATAGAGTCCGAAAAGATCGGCTCTCGCCTCTTCTATCGTACTGCCATACGCCTTCAGTGCATCAGGGTCGGTACCAGGCAAGAGCTGTCCACTTCCATGCCCCAGACACTCATGCAGGTCGGTATGCAGATCATCGGTAATATCCTCGTACTGATTCATCAGACTGATGGTATCCTCGTCGATAACGAATTCATCGCGGAAACCATTGCCTTGAGCTGCCTTGTTATATGCCTCGGTCAGGTTACCGATGGTCACACTCTTAGAACCATATTCCTGACGGATCCAGTTGGCATTCGGAAGATTGATGCCGATGGCAGAAGCTGGATACTCCTCGCCACCCAACATCGCAGCACAAATGACATTGGCTGTAACACCCTTCACCTCCGGCTTGCGGAAACGTGGGTCTACAGGTGAATGGTCCTCAAACCACTGGGCATTCTGACTGATGGTCTGGGTGCGCTTCGTTGCTTCAAGATCCTTATATTCTACGATGCCTTCCCAAGTACCTTTCAGTCCGAGCGGATCGCCATACACTTCGATAAATCCGTTGATGAAATCAATCATTCCCTCGTGCTGCTGCACCCAGGCAATGCTGTAACGGTCGAAATCCTTCAGATCGCCTGTACGGTAATACTTCACCAGGAGATCGATGAGATGTTTCTGTTCCTCATTTTCTGCATATTTCTGAGCACGGAGCAACCAGGAAACAATCTCCTTGATAGCTGCGCCATAGAGGCCGTTTTCTGTCCATTTCAGCTCCACCAGTTCACCATTACGCTTGGTCAGTTTAGAGTTCAGTCCATACGAAGGTGCCTGTTCGTTGCCATCTTCCTTCATCCTGGCATAGAAACGTTCTACTTCTGCCTGAGAAACATTCTCATAGAAATTGCAGGCTGAAGTCTGTACCAGATCCTCTCCATCCGTCTGATTCACGCGCTTAGGCATAACTTCCGGATTGAAGATGACAGGCACCAGAATGCCCAACAGGTCTTCCTTGCTCTGACCCTTGGAAAGAGGCAGATATTCATCGGCTACAGCCCCAACCATCTCATAGAAAGATTCCTCTGAAAATCCTGGCACAAACTTTTCACATCCATAGTGATGATGGATGCCGCTGGCAAACCAGACACGCTTCAGATAAACTTCGAAAGCCTTGAAATCTTCGCTTTCGCGATTACCCTCGTAATGAAGGTATACAGCCTCCAGGGTTTTACGGATGCGCAGGTTGTATTTGCCCTGCTGGTCGAAGGTGATATCTCGTCCCAAGAGGGTTGCCTTCGACAAGCAATAAATATAAATTTTCTGTGTGAGCGACAGGTTTTCGAAACCCTTCAGCTCATAACGGAGCATCTGGATATCGGCAAATCGCTCTTGAGTGTTTACATTACATTTTGCCATTTTTATCTGTATTTACCATGCAAAAGTAATACATTTTTTCCACATACCAAACTTTTCCTCCTGTTTTTCGCTCTTTGCAAAGTTTTTTACTTGAAATATGCACTTTTTCTTGGAGAAAACTTTTATTTATGCAGATTATTCATTACCTTTGCATGAAAATCAAGACAAAAACATGCCGGTAAAGGCAGAAAACATAAAACGGCAATCATGCAGATAAACGAGATATTAAAAAGCTATTTTGGATACGATTCCTTCCGCCCCAACCAGGAAACGATTATCAAAGAGGTAATGCAGGGACACGACTGTCTGGTTCTCATGCCGACTGGTGGTGGTAAGAGTCTGTGCTACCAGGTTCCCGCATTAGCGATGGAAGGTACCGCTGTGGTCATTTCACCGCTCATCAGTCTGATGCACGACCAGGTGGAGGCGCTCAAGGCAAACGGTATCCCGGCAGAGGCACTGAACAGCGGAAACGACACGACCGATGAACTCATCATCCGCCGCCGATGCGAGAAGGGAGAACTGAAACTTCTTTATGTTTCGCCCGAAAAACTCATCAGCGAGATACCTTATTTATTCAGCAACATCAAGATTTCGCTCTTTGCCGTTGACGAGGCCCACTGCATCAGCCAGTGGGGACACGATTTCCGTCCGGAGTATTCGCAACTCGGTATGCTGCACGAGAATTTCCGCAATGTCCCGGTGATGGCGCTCACAGCCACAGCCGACAAGATAACGCGCGAAGATATCATACGCCAACTTCATCTCAATGGGCAGACGTTCGTAAGCAGTTTCGACCGCCCCAATCTCTCCCTCACCGTAAGACAGGAGAGTACCAAAAAGGCAAAGCTCCAATACATCACCCGCTTCATCAGTAATCATTCGGAAGAAGCAGGCATCATCTACTGTCTCTCCCGCAAGAACACCGAAATGGTAGCTCAGGAACTTATCGATCTGGGTATCAATGCCGCAGCCTATCATGCCGGAATGACTGCCCAGACCAGAGCATCAGTACAGGAGCGGTTCAAGATGGACCAGATTCAGGTGGTATGTGCTACCATCGCTTTCGGAATGGGCATCGACAAGAGTAATGTGCGCTGGGTAATCCACTATAATATGCCTAAAAGCATAGAGAGTTTCTATCAGGAAATAGGTAGAGCCGGAAGAGATGGAGCACCATCAGATACCGTGCTGTTCTATTCGATGGCCGACATCATCACCCTCCGTTCTTTCTGTGAAGAAAGCGGACAGCGTGATGTGAACATGGAGAAACTGCGCCGCATGGAGGAATATGCCGAATCGAGAGTATGCCGACGACGCATTCTGCTAAATTATTTTGGCGAGACATCATCCTGCAACTGCGGCAACTGTGATGTTTGCAAGAATCCTCCACGCACCTTCGACGGCACCATCAGAGCCCAGAAAGCCCTGAGTGCCGTGGTCCGTTCGGGTGAGCATATTGCAGTAGGTACCTGCATCGAGATTCTGAGAGGCATGCATTCTTCTGCAGTTGTGAAAAACAAATACAACGAGATGAAAACCTTCGGTGTGGGCAGGGATACAACATCTAAGGACTGGAATGCTTATCTGCTGCAGATGCTGCAGATGGGATTCTTCGAGATTGCTTACAACAACCACAACTACATGAAGGTTACCGATTTAGGCTGGAAGGTACTGAAGGGAGAACATCATGTTTCACTGGCTTATATCGAAGAAGATGATAAAGCCACCCGCCCAAAGAAAACGGTACGCAACAGGAAGGGCGCCATCGCCCAGCCGGGAAATCTCATTCCTGAGGTGCATGCCGAACGTGTCATTTTCCAGGAAGACTCGAAAGGCGTGGAAGACAAAGGGCTCTTTGAACACCTCAGAAAGATACGCAAGAACCTTGCCGACGAACAGGGTTATCCTCCATATATCGTACTCAGCGACAAGAGCCTTCATGAACTCGCAAGAATGAAACCTACCACCAAGAATGCCATGAGCCTGATCAGTGGTATCGGAGAATTCAAGCTCAATAAATATGGCGATACCTTCATCAAGGCTATCAGGAAATATACAGGACTATAACAGAAATTTTCTGCATTTTCAGCTTGTCTTGCCTCAAGATACAATCCTGTCTTAAGATACAATCTTCCATTCCAGGCTGTTCACCTCGTCCTTCACCGAAAAGTTCAAGCCTATCTTCACCACCTTCTTGCCGCTCATTTTGAAGGCGTCGACATAGTGCTTTGCCTCAATCTGGGCGAGAGCCTCCTCGGCACTCTTGTTGAACTTCAGTTCCATCACGTAGATGGTATCAGCCGTTTCCATCGTGATATCGATTCTGCCCTTTGCCGTATGCGGTTCCACATGGATGCTATAGTTGGTGAGCAGGGCAAACATGATGTAGAGCGTCTGCTGCCAATGCCCCTCGTAGTTAGTATTGTCACAGTAAGGCACCGTCCCCAAAAAGTCGTTCAGCAGGCAGAAGGCAGCATCCATATCCCCCTTCTTTACCAATACCGACATCTTGGCGATGGTCGTGTTAGCCTTCGCAGACTTGTCCGTCAGATAATGAGGCAAGAGACTACCATACAGCCCCACCCTAATCTCCTGGTTAGGCAATGCCAACTGATACAACTTTGTCGGTTTGTCATATCCCTTGATGGTGACATACCCGCTCTGATAGAGCAAAGGTACGATGGTGGTCATCGTTTCTGTGGGGGCATCAAAGTCCTTCTTGCCCACCTCTATGGTCTCGCCAAGGTCTGCAGGCAGGAATTCATATTTTCTCATCATATTGATGAGATAGGTAGGTGTGCCCGATCCGAACCAGTAATCATCCATTTCCTGCTTGGCAAAGCAATTCAGCAAGCTATAAGGATTGAACACATCAGGAGATGGCCAAGTGAAGTGATAACCGTCATAATGGTCTTTAAGCTCCTGGATGGTCTCCTCCCTGCTCAGTTCAAGATGCTCGGCAAGAGCGTCGATGTCATCGCTCATCTGGGTCAACAGTTCCTCTTTGGTGATACCGCAGATGCCGGCGTAAGGCTCGTCCATGCTCACGTTGGTGATATTGTTCAGCTCGCTGAAGATACTTAGCTGCGAAAACTTCGTAATGCCCGTCAGGAAAACGAAGCGAAGCAATGGCTCGCAATCTTTCAAAGGACTGTAGAAATTGCGCATCGTATTGCGCAAGACATCGAGCATTTCCTTCTCATGAGCCACATCCAGCAGCGGTGCATCATATTCATCGATGAGCACCACAGCCTGCTTGCCTGCCTTTGCAGTGACTGTTTTTATCAAGTTGAGCAAACGAACATTTGGGTCAGGAGAATCACAATCCACCCCAAACCTATCCTCATTTTCCTTCAATATATATAAGAGGTATCGATCCAGCTGTTCCTTCTCCATATGTTTGCCTCCAGCCAGACTGAAGTGCAGCACGGGATAATCGTTCCACTCCTTCTCCAGCTTCTCGACGGCAAGCCCCTCGAAGAGTTCCTTCTTGCCCTCGAAATAACTCTTGAAGGTGGAAACCAGCAGCGACTTGCCGAAACGGCGTGGTCGGCTCAGGAAGAAATACGTTCCATCGGTATGTGTCATACGATAGATGTATTCCGTCTTATCTACATAGAACATATCCTCCTTGCGGATCCGTTCAAATGTCTGAATTCCTATAGGATATAATTTTCTTGCCATAATCAAACGCAGTCTAATGAAATTTATTTCAGTTTTTCTTGCCTCAAAAAGTCAGGCTGTCCAGACTTTAAACAGATTAATTCACAATTATACTTTCTACGGAAATCAACTTTCGCTTTTTCAACCACAGACCTTCCTGTGTTTGCAGGAATTTTATTTGCAACAATCCTAGCTTTCGTCCATTTCGCTCTGTTCTGAGAAAACAAGGGATAGGACAATGTTGCATCAAGTTGTTTCACGGCATGAGCCACATCAGAACCTTTCAGTTCAACAAATACACATACTTTTTCATCCGTGCAGGTTGTTGCTACAACAAGCTTGTCACACTTGTCCTTGTCAGCACCTTTTATAATGTTACCATCTACTTGATAAGCCACACAGTCCATCGGAGGAACGAAGTTCAGCAAATAAACTGTCGAACGCTCCTTCAGACTGATTTTCGAACATTTTCTAACTTCCTTTTCAGCCAGATAACCTGCCAAAAAACTATTATTCATTCCCATATATCATCTCATCAAGTTCAGAAGATAATTCAGATATTTCATCAGAAAGAGAATCAAGATAATCACCCATGATAAAATGGTATTCATCATCCACGATATTCTCCATTTTTCCTTCATCTGTCATGCAGTATGCCGAATACCATGAAATCGGGATTGCATATTCCAGCATTTCTTTCATTTTCTCATCAAGCTTCTTTTCCTTAGCCAGTGCCACCTTCATCAGCACATTCAGAGAAGTCAGCACATACGGACTATGGGTGGTCATAACCACATAGCTATTTGCCCCCGACTGCTCATAGGCCTTCTTGATATTCTTCACAATCTCCTTCACCATCGCAAACTGCGACTTCGGAAACAGATTTTCTTCCAGCTCCTCAATATACAGCTGGGCGAATTTATATTTATACATCTTAGTTCCCTTAATCACATCATCCGCACTGATTTCTTTATTCTCATCATCCAGCATAATCTTTGCCACCAAACTCGTTAAATCAGTAAGGCTCGACTTCGGAATCTTCCCCACCTGTCCGGTAACATAATCCACAAGCACAGCCAACGGCAACGCCGACTGTATACCGCTTGAAGCATAAACAGGCGCTATCGTTCTACCCACCTTCTCAAGCACGATTCTGTCAGAATCCGTAACCTTATCATAATAATATTTCATATTATCATCAAATGGAATTCTCAGCGGATGCTTGATATCATATTCCTTCTTCGCCTCCTGATATTCCAGAAGATAATTAAATATCGAATCATAGTCAGATGAGCGATAAACCTTATCAATGTTCTGAATAGCCGAAACCAGATTGCGTTCCGAAGGAATAAAACTCAGTTTTGCATTATAGCGCTCAGTTTTGAAATTCGCTTTCTTTCTGATTTTCACATTCGCCTTCACGCCATCCATCTCGATGGTAAGGCAATCACCATCATAAAAGATATAAGAATCAGCAGCAAAGAAAGCATCATCGAAACGATGAAACTTCTTCAGCTCTTTCAGGAATCGGCCATAATGGGTATATTTCTTCAGCAGATTCTCGCCATCAAGCATGATTCGCTTTTCTATCCATCTACAGAAGCACAATATTTTCATAAAGGTACTCTTTCCCGAAGATTGTTTACCCACGATAAGCATTACGGCAGACAATGCGATGTCTCCCGTATCAACAATTGGGCCTATATTTTTAATTCTTATCTTAGACATATCTTTTTATAATGAATGTTCAAATGCAAAGTTACGCAATAAAACTCAAAAATGCCCTTCTTGGCTTATCTTTTTATATATTTTTACATATTCTCCAACCATATAACTTCCCCCATGCAGCCACGAACTCATCCACTACTCTACAAACGCAAAAATCCCGACCCAGAGATTCATTTTTGAATCTCAGAGCCGGGAATAGCATAGTTTTAAATATAGAGGATTAAATATCCATTTCCGCCCTCCTGGTGTGTAGGATGACATCCAGCACCAGGTGGAACACTATCCATACAGCGATGTCGATGCCCAGGATATACGTGATGTTTACGTGGCCGATCATCAGGAAATTGAGCAGGATGAACATCAGCGAGAGCAGGCAGATAGCCACCATCACCTGTCTCACCCTCAGTCCGCATCTCAGCAGTTTATGGTGGATGTGGCTCTTGTCAGGCAAGAACGGATTCTGCCTGTTTCTCAGTCTGTGACCCACCACTCTCACCACGTCGAGCAGCGGCACCAGCATCGTGATAAAGGCAAACACCATGTTGTAGTCAGACACCACATGCGGGCTCACATCCACCGTGCTCAGGTGAATCATCAGGAAACTGATGATGTAGCCCAGCGACAGCGAACCCGAATCGCCCATAAAGAGCTTCCTGCCCCTCATGGCATTTCCAAACACGTTGTAGAACCAGAAAGGGATAATCACACCCAGCGCCGTAATGCAGAGCAGGGCAAAGGAAAAACAGATGCAGCCAGATGTGCTGCCCCGCCAAAAGCCACCAGCGAGATGCCGCAGAGTCCGGAAGCCAGACCGTCGATGCCGTCAATCAGGTTGATGGCATTGGTTACGTACACCACGATGAGCACGGTGAAAGGCATGCCCACCCATGGCGACAGCTGATAGATTCCGAAGAGTCCGTCGAGCGACTTAATCCACACGCCCGAAGCCACGAGCAGTGATGCCGCCACTATCTGCACCAGGAACTTCTTCTTGTACCCCACTCCAATCAGGTCGTCGGCAAGTCCCACCAGGAACAGCATCATGCTACCCACCAGCAGCGCCAGGAACTCATAAGGCACCTCCCCGTGCATCGACCCGCTGCTCAGCCCCATCAGGTGATGCACCAGCACCAGACCACCCATGGTAATCAGCATCACGGGGAAGAACGACAGTCCGCCCAGCCTTGGTATCGGAGCATGATGCACCTTTCTCTTGTCCGGCATGTCAAACAATCTCTTCTTATGAGAGATGAGGAGGATGTTAGGCAACACGATATTGGCGATGATCATCGCCACGATAAAGGCACCCAACAAATAAAAATGAATTGGCTGAATCATATATCTATACTATTATTTTTTAGCATTTACTTTTTAATATTTCACCTGTTTTATATAGATAGCGTAATCCCAGCAGGAAGATGTTAGAATACACACCGTTCTTTTTGAGCGCTTTCAGGTGGTCACGCATGATGCGCTTGTGGCTCTCTAATCCAGAATTGGAAGCGCCACCGGTACGCATGGTAACAAAGTCTTTGTTGATATAGTGCGTTTTAATTTTATTTACGAAGATAAGTCTCAGCAGATTTTCAAAGTCAGCTGCCACCCGATAGTTTTCTGCATCAAAGGCACCGAACTTCTCATACACCTCCTTGCGGCAATAGAACGAAGGATGCGCAGGCATGAATCCCAGTCTCATCATCCATCTTCTGAAAGGCTTGGAGCTATAGTATCTTACGCATTTCTTCAAGTCCTCATCGTCCACATAGTGTATGTCGCCATACACGGCATCCACCTTTTCGTTCTCCAGTGTCCATGCGATGCAAGCCAATGCATCATCCGAAGTATAGAAGTCGTCCGAGTTAAGAATACCGATTACATCCCCCGTAGCCATCCTGATGCCCTTGTTCATGGCATCATAGATTCCCTTATCGGGTTCACTGATATACCTCATTCTCCCCTCAAACAGAGGTTCCATCTTCTTTACCACCTCCAGGGTATTATCTTTCGAAGCCCCATCCACGACTAGCAATTCATAGTCGTGATAGGTTTGGGCGAGCACACTCTTCAGCGTGTCCCCCCACCGTCTTCCCGCTATTATACGTAGCGGTAATGATAGAGATTTTCATTATTTTTTGTGATTATGTCAATATGCTAAATATAAATATTATAATTATCTCTCAAAAACTTTCTTATCTTCTCTTTATCATTTCCACACGCCTTCTTAACCTCGAAGATTTTGGCATCTACCAATGTACGATACCACCAGCCCTGCAGAAAGTCCCATAAGAATCCCTCTTTACCATCACGCCATCCTCCTTTCACGATATAGCGATATATAAAGTAGCCAAAAGCTCTCCAGAATAGCGGCATCTTGGCATACTTCGCTTTCTGTGCACGTTTCCTCTCTACCTCCTCGCCATGATCTTTCTCCAGCTTGCTTGTATCTGATAAATGATATTCAGCATCTAGCAGGATAGCTGCTTCACGAGACGCATAGTTTTCGTGCTTGATGGTAAACTGACCGATTGTCAGACGATTGTCATCCACAAACTGATGTTTCATTTCGATGGTTTTACCATCCAAGATTGAGAGATGCTCATCCATGATACGCTTATCATAACGAGCCTTACCCGTTCGGAAGATTCTCACGATTCGGATACCATTCACAATACCATGATGAAGTATTTTTCCGCAATAAGCGCGCGCGCGAGAGAGAGAGGGCTGAAACGCCCTCATCCATTGTCGGGAGCTTTTCATTGAGTTCTGCAATGAGATCAGGCATGAGATACTCATCGGCATCGAGTCTGAGAATCCATTTTGTATTGATAGACACATTATCTATCAACCAGTTAAATTGTTCTGCCTGATTCCCTGGCCACTCATGCTGTATAACTTCCGCCCCCATTTCTTTGGCTATTTCGCAGGTTTTATCTTTTGAAAAGCAATCCACGATAATGATTCTTTTAGCAAATTGCTTCACATTCTCTAAACATCTGCGAATATGTACTTCCTCGTTATACGTTAGGATTATAGCTGTAATGTCTAGCATGATATTTAATCTTTTATTATTCTTTTCTTGATAAACTTAGCAGGATTACCACCAACAACAGTCCATGGTTCTACATTCTTGAAAACGGCGGCCCTGGCGCCCACCACAGCCCCCTGACCTATCCTCACACCCATGCCCACGAAGGCATCGGCAGCCACCCACGCTTGGTCTTCTATCACGATGGGTGCCGTGACGAGCGGATTTAGGGGATTGGTGATGTCGTGGCTCGCCGTGCAAAGATAGGCACCCTGCGAAACGGTGGTGTTATCGCCAATGGTGATGGGTGCCACGTTATAGCAGTCCACGTCGGAGGCCAGGCACGAATACCTTCCCATCGTCAGATTAGCGGGATAATACACCCTGGCCGAGGAATACACCACGGCCGTACTGTCCACATTAGCTCCAAAGAGGCGTAGCAGCCATCGCTTCCACCCGCTGCCCATGCTACGTGGCAGCGGACGGGCCAGCAGGCCCCACACCACGGTCCATAGCATCCTCACGCACTGATGCCTTCGCCCCAGTGCATTATGATACCTCGAGAGGTCCACCCCCTCGCCATTCATTTTAGTCATAAGAAGAATAAATAAAGATTTTTAAAAAAACTTTCTCCATCACCGAGGCTAGTTTTCTCTGCCCCCTGGCATTGATATGGATGTCATCGCGATAGTCATCGAGGGTGAATCCGCTGTCTATATCCTTGATAAGCTTCACCCCGTCCTTCAGGCACCAGGCGATAATCTCCTTTCCTGCTCATTATACTTGCCCGTCTGCATCTCGGGCTTCTCGGCATGCAGGAACACCACGAGGGGAATGCGTGCGCTGTAGGCCATCTGCTTCAACTCATCGAAACCCGGGTTAAAGAACAATCTCCAGTGTCACGAGGAGGTCCAAACTGTCTCCCCCATAAATTAACAGTTTACGTTTTCTGTTCATCTTTTATTGAAAGTTATATCTCATACACGAATGCCGGAGTCTGACCGCCATCGAGGAGCCAGGAATAGAGCTGCATCACCTTGCGGGCCACAGACTTATAATTAAAATTCTCTTGAACAAGGAGATTTCCCTTTTGGCCCATTTCATAAAGCGCTTCTGTTTTCATCGTCATTGCTTCCAAAAGTACTTTCTCTAAATTATCAACATTAAGATCGATACACCATCCCGTTTTTCGATTCTTGCCGAGAATGTCCAGATTAGCCCCCATAGTACTAACTTCCCATTGAGCAATTGCCAAGGCGTTCCATTGGTAGTAATGCAAGGAACACCACAAGACATAGCCTCGGCTATCACCATACCAAAGTTTTCGCTATAGGAAGGAAGGCAGAAGATAGAAGACTCTGATAAAGTTTGACCTTGGCGTCCCCAAAGACAGGAGCAAGAATCTTCACCTTATCCCTTAGATTGAGGCCTTCCACCTTGCGTTTCAATTCTCTTATATACTCTTCCTCTCCATTGCCAACAATAGCCACAGTCCAGTCATCCATATCAGCATTCTTCTTTATAATTCTATCAAAAGCATCAATCAGCAATTCAATACCTTTTTTAATATGAATACGACTAAGGAAAAGTATTTGCTTTTTTACTTTGTCTTTAGAAATTCGACAAGGATAACTATCAGTTTCTATGCCATTAGGAAGAACTACCATAGGTACATCCACTCCCAAATCTCTTACATGCAGGGCTTCCATTTCCGCAGTGGTAAAGACACAAGCGGATCGCTTGATATCCTTCATCTGATATAGAGCCATCGCCAGTTTCTTTTTCCATTTTTTCTGTGAGAGACACCAGGGTTCAAGCATACCTCGTGGAGTGATGATATAAGGTATCCGATGCTTTCGAGCTGTTTTTGCAACTATGTGATACCTTAAATCCCACATACTCTGAAGCTGAATCACATCGAATTTCTCCGATATAATATACTCCTCCATCTGGCTTCGAGAAAAATCCGGACGCAAAACCTTTAGTTTAGCAGAAGTACCATCCAAAGCGTGGGTATTCATATCGTCCGACCAATAGGTCATCAATGTGATATCAACACCCAATTCGGCTAGTCCTTTTACTAACATCGGTACACTTCGAGAAGGACCACCTCCCTTGAGAGATATACTTGTTATGAATGTTAGAACTTTCATTTTTTATTAAATTAAAGTAGCTTACAATATCTTCGTTTTACAAATATTGTTTATCAAATTCTTAAGGTATACTATCACTGTTAAAGCAACCATTAAAACCAGATATTTCAATATGCTTGGCATAGGATAGAAATGATTGAGCAACATAATGACTATTTGGGAAAAAGCCACCACTACAAATGTCTCCTTGCCAACAACCGAAAAAATCCTTAGCAGTAGGCGACTATTCTCTTGCATCTTCACGGAAACGAGAAAAACCATCAAACTGCCAGAGATGGCTCCCATCATGATTGGAATGATGGGCAACACCTTATTGGCGCACATATCCAAACGGCAATATAAAGAAACCGCTGCAGTTACTAGCACAAAGACGATATGTTTAATTATCCCCGCATTTTCAATAAAGCCTTGGTATCGCTTGATGTAATATCCCATCAACACAAATACCGAAACCATCGGTACGGCTGAAAAAGTCCATGGCAAAATGATATGCTTATGACAAAGGGTACAACCTAATAAAATTTCACCCCCACAATTAACAACCTAACCTTACTCTTTGAAAGCAAAAGCGTTAGCCTAGCGTTGATCAAAGCCAAATAAAGCACAGGGATAAACCATAAAGCATAACCACCCCCCAGCCCTCAAGAACGAGAGATAGTATACTCTTCCATCCCATTGCATCCTGTATAAGGATTACCACCAAAGAATAAACCAAGAAAGGAATCACCAAGCCTCTTGCTTTCTTGTAAAGAAAACCTCTCCAAGAATCCTTAACGAAGTTTGTAGTCCATCCCGATGCTATAAAAACAAAGGCATGTGGAATGCCCAGATAAAATTGGAGAGCAAGGCAGGTATGGAAGTATGCCCAAAGACCATCAGGCATATTGCTATGCCCTTGGCTATATCAAGCCAAACGATTCTATGATTCGCATACATCATGTACACCCTTTCATTCCTTACTCCCCGGCCCCTCCATCACGGAGCATTCCCTTCCGTTTTCCAAATCCCCCACCAGTTGCAGGAACTGACGGGCGGCGTTTCTTGGCGACCATATCTCTTGCATCGTGCTCACGGCGGCCCGCTGCATCCGTCTCATCTCCTGGGGATGGGTGATGAGCCATTCTGCCTCTTCCACCAGCGAATCTACTTGGCAAGAGCGGAACACCAAACCGTTCTGGCGGTGCTTCACCAAGAAGGGGATACTGCCGATGGCATCGCTGCCCACCAGCACACAGCCTTGGCTCATCGACTCGTTAGCCACGGCTCCCCAGCCCTCATTGCTGTCGGAGGTGAAGAGGAAGATGTCGTGCTGGCGCATGGCCTGCAGCACCTGCTCGTTGGGCACGGCACCAAGGAAATTGATGCAGTCCTCTAAGCCTAGGTGGCTTGCCAAGGCCCGTGTGGAAGCCTCCTCCTCGCCGCTGCCATAGAAGTCAATCACAAAGCTGTGGCCTTTCTGCCGCAATTTTTCAGCCATCAGCACGGGGAGTTCTGGATGTTTCAACTTCAGGAATCTTGCACACCACATGAATGTGGGTGCGATTCCTGAAGTGGAAACATCCAGAGATGCTTCAACTTCGTTTTTTTCTGGAACCGCCGTGAAGTATCCCCAGCGATAGCACCGGCCCTCGTAGGTATGCAGCTTCCTGTGGTCGGCAGCAGCAAAGGCCGAGGCATTGAGCTTGTAGAAGGGCTTATGCCGAAAATAGCGCTGGTAGTTCAGCCACCAGCGGCGCAGGTGGGGCGAGAGTACATTAATCCATCCCCGCTTGAGCCATCTTTCGCCAAACTCAAAGGAGAGACCACATTCTGACTGCTTGACCCGCTCCAGGGCATATTCCATCGAGTTAGCGCCAAACACGCACACTTCTGCCTCCCTGGCCAGCCGCAAGGCATTGGCCTTCTGCTCGCTATCCTGGCAGGCTGAGATGCAGTAATTTCGGGATGAGTAATCTACCCCCCCCTTAAGATGCTCCGCCTCCACTGGCATCGTGGCCACGAAGGCATAATCATCGCCCAGTAGCTCATAGAAGGCGTCTGCCAGCGGCATCTGATGATGATTCAGGTAATTGCTGAAGAAAACTATCTTTTTCATTTCAATACTTTGTTGTATAAATCCAAATACTGTTGGGCGATGTGGGCCACGCTAAACCGGCCCACGGTCTCCTTACCCCTCTCCACTAGCTCGTCATATCGCTGCAGGGCCTCGTAGAACCCCCTTCTGATGGAATCCACATCCTCGGGGTTCACCAGCACGGCAGAGCCAGCGGCAATGTCTTGCATGGGCGAACGGTTGCTCGTCACCACGGGTCTTCCCACGGCCTGCGCCTCGATGATGGGCATACCGAATCCCTCGTAGAGGGAGGGGAAGCTCACGATGTCGCACTCCTCGTAGGCTCTCAGGATGTCATCGTCGGATACGTATCCCTCGTTCTGATAGTCGATATTGAGGGTCTCGAGACGCAGGATTTGCGCCTCGTTCAGTCTGCCAATCACGTGAAGTCGGAACGGGGAGTCCTTCAGGGCCTCTATCACGCGGTCCACGTTTTTGTTTTCCTTGGTGCCGATGTGCAAGATAGTGGGCTTCTGGGTGTTCACCTGGTGGGGCGAGAAGCGAAACCGGTCGTCGTAGGGGTTGTCCACCACCTGTGCTACCTTAATCCCTACCAGCCTCTGGCATTCCTCCAAGCTCTTCTTGCTGATGAAGGTAACCATGCTCGCCTTCCTCAAGGGGCGGATAAGCAAAGCCCTGAGGAAGAGGAGGCGGGGCGAGAGCTTGTAGTTGGTATAGAATCCCAGGTCGTGCACGGTGATTACGCACTTCCTCCTGCCCAGGAAGTAGAGGCAGTAGTGCACATCGCCCGTGATGTGCACGATGTCATACGCCTTCTCCTTCAGTTTTCTCTTGATACAGAGGTAGTTTTGATAGATATTCTTGGGAGATATCGACTGGTGGGGCAAGTAGATGGAGTCCACCTCGATGCCCATCCTTCCTATTTCCCGCTCGATGGGCTCAAACACCCTGCGGATGGAAGGGCCGGAGCTCTTGCTCCGGTAGATGAATAGTATTTTCATGAGAGATGAAGTTGATTGAGAACACTTCGAACCATTTCGTCGTTTGAATAACCCGAGTTGATGCATCTGAGATACCCATTTTCCGTAACTCTCTTGCATTCGGCAGGTCGAGATAGATAATATTTGCACTTTTCCAACAGTTCTTGATTGCTAGAGAAGAAAACGGCCTCTTCCCCATCCTTGAACAACCGTTCATGTTCAACAGTCCGTTCAGCCATCAGCAAGGATTTGCAAGCAGGAATCTCCATCGTGCGAGTGGTTTGCAGATCGAAATTGATCTTGCGAAGGAAACAAAGGGAGATGTCAAAGGCAGAAAGCGCCTTGTTATAGTCTTCGGAAAACAGCCCGCAGTCCTCAATCTGCAACAATGGGTATTTGCCCTTATATTCCAACCATTTGCCACCACCCCACACCCTTACAGGAACACCGTTCTGAACCAAAAAGAGGACAGACTCACATCGCTCCTTTTCCCAGCTCCCTATGAAGCCAACCTTGCCGCCCAGCCTTTTCTTCTCTGCAGGCGAAATGTCGTAAGGATGGTGGAAAGAAGCCTCGTAAGCATTGTTTACCAAAATGATATTCTCGACACCCATCCGTTTCAGGGTATCCACAGTATACGACTTGGTGGTTACATAGTAGTCATAATAGGGAAAACTGTCCAGGAAATCCTGACTCTGGTTATGTCGCTCAGCCATATTGTCAGGTGAATAACCTACTATCACCGTACTGGGCGAGAGCGCCTTCAGGGTTTTCAAGGTCTTGGCAGAGACAAAGACCCCCTTGTCTATCCACACGACATCGAACTTCCCATTTCTGAAAGTCTCCACAATTTGCTTATTTAAGCTATACGATGGAAAATAGACCGGAAGCCTAAGCCTAACGAACAAGGCATTAATCACCCTGTAAAGAAAAGATAAGCCCTTGTAGGTGGAGTCTACCTCCACCACCTCGCCACATTTCTTCAATGCCCAGTTGCGGTGCAGGCAGGTGTTGCTCATGGAGCAAGCCGAAAACTGCCCTATGGAAAGTATTTTCATGATTCTATCAAATATTTAGGTCCTGGAAATATCTTGCTGCAAATAAACACATAGACAAGGGCCCAGGTGCAGAAGCTCAACCCACAATCCTGGAATGCCTCGAAATCTTTGAGCAGCACGAAGATGAGGGAAGAGAAAGCCCATACGGCCACTATATTATAGAGTATCTTCTTCTTATAGAAATGCCATAGATACCACAACAAGAGCGATTGGAGGCATATCGCAAGGATGGCACCCCAAAAACCGATACTCAAATACAAGCTCCCAATATATCCCAACGATACGGAACAGCCGTAGGCATCAGAACTCTTGGCATTACTCCAGTTGGATTTCTTGTTTGCCAACATATAGGCCATACCTCCGATAACCACCGAGGGGCTTATCTTTCCAGATGATGCGCGGGATAATGGCCGCACCGCAATAAGCTAAATATTGGGGCTGCGTGCCTTTGGTCTTGGCATAATCGATGCTGAAGGCATTGCACCCCACAGAGCCAGCTCGATTCATCATATAACCAACGCCACGCTCCTCTCCATCATAAGCATACTTTCCCTCCTTGTTGATATATTTCATATATTCAGACAAGGTCTCGGAGGTGGTAATCTGATCCCACTTCTTGCCCGTGCTATAAGAAATCGTCCTGAAGATACTGATATAGGGGAACACAAACAAGATGACAAAAGCACCTATCAATCCCACCTGCACTATGGTTTTGGAATTAAAACGCTTGTAGCCAGCCTTATAGAGAATAAGGATGTGGACGCAATAGGGCACCAAGGGGCGGATAATCTCTTCCTTCATACCATGGTTCATCACCAGGGCTATCTCCAGAGCCACAATCCCCCCAATGCCACATTTTTCCCTTGCGGTCCAATGGGTTCTGAATCATGGCAAAAGTGAGCAGAAACAAAGTAACGATGTAACCACCCGTGGCCAACGTAACAAACAAGGAGGAGATGGATTCCAGCGGTACCAGCAACGATATGATGCGCATGGCCCATACGAACACATAGAAATAGAGCGCCCACTTGAAATAAGGCACATTACTATTCATAATCCTATCGGCTATATACATCGTGTTCTCCTCATCATCCTTATGCCGGTTTTCCATAAAGAAGAATACGGCAAACAGCAGGATATGCTGCAGGGATAGGTAAATGATGCCTAGATAGACGGCATGCGTTATCACGGTAGAACCAAAGAGTATGCTCTCGCCTGTCATCAACTGGAGGTAGGTGGAAATGCCACTCACACCAATAAACTGTGCCGCCACCAAAGCCAAGATCTGGTAGGGGTGGAAATCGGGGGCAAGCCTCAATTCCTTGATGAAAAGCCAGAGGTAGGAACCTATATTCCAAAGGGAATAGAATAGGATAATCGTATAGTCATTGCTATCGCCCACCATAAAATCATACAGCAAGGCAAGCAAGAATACGAACACCTGAACGATAATAAAGTATTTCCTTAAAACAAATATATCCATTATAAACTATTTAAAAACTGGGTGTAGCGTTTTCCGTAGGCCTCCCACGTGAGGCCATCGATGGCATGGCCGGCATAGCGATTATGGACGAGCCTATCTGCCTTTTCGAGTGCTTCAGTGAGGGCTGCTTTCACGGAGTCTGTATCAAACGACCGAATCAATGTGATGAACTCGGGTTTGGCCACCATCTTCTGTAAGTCTTCAGCCCCTGAGTCGGGACTTCCCACAACGGGCAGGTTGCAGGCTATGGCCTGCGCCTGCACCATGGCCAAGCCTTCTTCGCGAGAAGGTAGAAGAAAGACCCTGGCCCTGTGGTAAAAACCTACCAATTGCCGCTGCTCCACGGCATCCACATGGGAGAACATAGAATCACCCTGAGGGAACGGCAAATCAACAAGAGCTCCTACATGCAGGAACCGGAGATTCATGGCCTTAATGGCATCCAGAATCAAATCGCAACCTTTCCGATAGCTCCAACCTCCCACCATGATTACATCGTATTTTCTAATTAAGTGAAGAACCTTCAGATTTTTCCCCCCCCCCATTTTGTCTAAGAAGGCAGCATATCTCTTGCCATAAGATTCCCAAGTAAGGCGGCTGATGGCTTCGCCCGCATATACTTTTCCGTCCATCTGCTCATAAGCCTTCAAGACCTCTTTTCAAGGCTTTCGTCACGGATTCTGGCGTATAATCGTCTATCAGCTTGATATACTCTGGCAATTCTACCATGCCTTGCAAGTCGGAAGCCCCACAATCCTTGCTGCCGGCGATGGGCAGATTACAGGCCACGGCTTGCGACAAGACCATGCCAAACCCATCCTGTCGGGATGGAAACACAAAGACCTTTGACTGGGCATAATATTCTTCCAGCCGAGACTGTTCCACAGCATCCACATGGGTGAACCTCGAATCACCCTGCGGAAACGGCAAATCAACAAGGGCCCCTACATGCAGGAACCGAAGATTCATGGCCTTGATGGCATCCACAATCAAATCGCAACCTTTCTGATAGCACCAGCCGCCAACCATAATCACGTCATATACTTTCTTAGCCGAGGGCATAGGATAGAAATCCTTGAGGTTGACGCCATAGGGATTGACGAACAATTTATTGACATCAAATCCTTCTTCCACGAAGCTTCTCCTCACATGCTCACTCGCTATCGAGATATAGTCGGCCAACTCATAGCAAGCTAGCTCTCGCCTCACGTTGGCATCGGGCACGGGTTTCTTGCCAGCATTGGAGGGAATGGACTCGAGGATGCGTTTCTGGACCAGGATATGCTTGGAGCCTCGCTCTATGATGACCTTACTGCCTTGCCGCTTGGCCTTGCGAGGGGCAACGATAAAATCGCCACTCATTGCTATCAAGACATCACACTTGCGCATCAGCCAGGCCGTCATCCTGTCTTGCACCCACATGCGCAACTGCGCTGCCCACTGCTGCCCACAGAAAATCTTCTGCAGGGCAAGGAATGGCAACATGGGGAGAAAAAGGGAAGCCGAACAATGCGCAGGCAATCCAAAGGAAACCGCCCTTTTGGTGGGCACGAAAGAATAGAATTTCACATCGAAGCCGTTCTTGTCTAGCTCACGTGCTAAGTCCAACACGTGGAAACGGCCTGGGGAAAGAATATTGATTTTCATAATCTAAGAAATTTTCTAAGCTGTGAAGAAATATATCCGAATACAGTTGCACTGGCGGCAACCAGCAACATAAAGCATGCCAGCATCAGGTAATGATTGCTGCCAGAAAATGACAGCAAAGAAGTGAGGCAGAGTCCATGAATCAAGTAATAGTCCATAGAATGGAAGCCTAGGTAGTCGAAGGCGCTTGCCTTAACGAGCCTATTTTTGACAAAAACGATAGACAGTACCGAAGAGAAGACCATCACCAGCATATTGAAGAGCAGCGGGATACTGCTAATGATGAAAGAATGAGAATAGTAGATGAAGCAAGTAACCAAGAAAATAGGGATACACATGTATTCCCTACCCCGTATCGGCTGGTCTTGTCTTTGGGCATACCAGATGCCCAGCGGAAATGCCATCCACGACATCGACCCTACAGAATGGTTTATACCGCTATAGGCGAGCCCAAATAGGACAGGAAGCAGATAGAGGTATAACTCCCGTTTCAGGTAAGAAGCTAATGCATAGCCTATATAGAGGTAGACCAAAGCATGGATGAACCAGCAATGGCCGTTGACCAACTTGACTCCTATCAGGTAAAGAATTAATTCGTCAATTTTTAATATTCCGCAGCCTACTGGACCGAACGCCCTAAATACGCTGAGACAATCCACGGTTAAAGAAGACTGCTCGAAATGATGAATCATAATCATCAAGATGGCAAGCCCCTTCATCGCATTGCTCTCACTTAGGGAAATCTTAAAAACTAGGTTCATTGCAATTATGTCTTGTTCTGTTAATGGCTCCTACTCTATTTTATGCCGTTGAGGACAGGATCCTTTTGTTGATAATGAGTATAATGGGATACATGATGGTGATGATTACAACGGCGCTAATCATCGCACTGAAAATATCAAAATATGGCGCAGAATGGGCAGGATGGAACAACGCCCGATAGATTAGTTTTAAGGTCAACAAGAACGGAGGCTGGAGGAGCAACAACACGATGGTGCCATTGCCCAATGTAAAGGATGCCTTATGGCCTAAAAGTTGAAAAATCGACATACAGAGGCTTACAACAAACAGGCAACCAATGCAGCCCTGGAGATAGCAGACCAAAGCATTCTTGCCATACTCGATGGCGTTCAAACTGCCACAAGTATTATAGGCAACTAGAGCCACAAGTAGCAAGAAGGAAAGGAGCATATAAGCGCATCTCTTATATACGCTCAAAATAGCGCCACTCGTTAGCCTTCCTTTCATATAAAAGCCAAACTTAAAGAAAGAATATGCCATGAATGCATTCAGCACATAGAAAGGAATCCTAATCTCTGTGTTGATGCAGTAGCAAATGAGCGGTAGGAGGATACTGCAAACACCCCCATCTCAGGGTGGCCAGCATTTTGTCTATCACTTTCAGCCAGAAAAGGCAAATCATAAACCATCCGAAGCCGCATATATTTCCCGTAATGAAATCCACTTGCGCCTGGACATAATGAGACAGCCAATTGGAATGGTCAGTTACATAATAAAAAATGGGATCCCAAGAACACATAGAGATGATATGCCATAAGACGACGGGCAACAAGAGCCTAAAGAAATTTTTCTTGAGGAACTCCCCCATGGCAATTTGTTGGAATGGAATATGCCCGAAATGAAAAAGAAAACAGGCATGTGGAAACTCCAGATGAAATCCCTTATAAACCGATTTTTCCAATCCCAGGTGATCGACAATCACCAAAACATAACAAAACCCTGGCGAAATCCAGCCATTCTATTCCTTTCTTAGTCATTTTTTTCTATTAATACCCTCATCAATTATGTTAGGAGGTAAAATTATCTAAACAATTTATCTTTCGTTAATCTAAGACCAGCCTTGATGGTATAGCTCGCTATCAGGATATGCATCAAGATAAGTGTGCCTGTCATGGCAGCCAAGGAGCACCCCTTGTCAAAACGAACCATCACCCAGGCCAAGGCTATGGCCAGCGAAGCCGAAAGGATGTAGGTGATCCCAAGTTTGGTATGGTTATTTGTGGCCATGAGAGTAACGGAACTAGAGGTCCATAGACTCTCTATGAAGATAGCCACCACATAAACACCCATCAATGAATAGCTGAAAGCCACGGCATTGTGGGTCCATATCTTATAAATTATCGGCCCCAAAACCAGAATGCCCACACCTGCACAAAAGGATACAGCTATCGTTATCTTGAGTATTTTCCTATGCAGATGGCGCATACGGGCAAAATCTTTCTTGCCATAGGCGATGGAATATTCAGGCCAGACTGAATTTTGAAGGGTGCCCAGCAAGGTCTTGACAAAATTGCATAAGGTTCTGGTCGTATTGTATAAAACCACTGCCTCAGCCCCAAAGAAACCATTCACTACCAATGTATAGCCTTGCAGCACAATGGTATTGCCCAGGGGGAATGCCATGAAGGACAAAGAAGGCCACAGCACACTCTTGAACAAAGGCCAATCGGCATAGAAAAGTGAGAAATGATAGCAATAGTATTTCCTTGCATAAAAATGCTTGACTATCAAGAGAATCAGTTGCGGCAAGCAGATGAGCACACACATGATGGTGACGGGCACCTTGAGGAGAATACACCCCAGAATAAGAAGGGCGACTGCCAGATTGCCAATCTGGTCCATATAAACGGATATGCTAGCATTATGGGTGGCTCGATAGATGGCATTCTCTATGCCGCTAAACATCCCCACAAACACCTTGACCACCAGGATGAGGAACACGAAATTAGCCTGCGCTCGATTGAGCAAATGGAGGTTCATCACCTCAGTGATGTCCCAGATACCAACAAAAGTGATGCAACCCAGGAGGGTGATCAATAAACTTGCCGCCACCAACAAGAAATTATTGGTGAGTAAGGAGTCGCATTCTTTTCGATTGCCCTCGGACAGCTTCATGGAAAAGCGATTTTGGATAACATTGTTCAAACCCACGTCCGACATAGCGAAAATGGTGGTAAGAGCAGAGATCACAATCCAGTCGCTATATAACTCATTCCCCCAAAACAAAATGTAAAAAGGAACGAGAACAATTTGGTTGAGCAGTTGCACACCAATGCCAAAGCCATTGGCTAGCAAGTTTTTTCGAATTGGAGAATTACCTATAAAAATGTGTTTCATTCATTATTTGTTTTCCTGAATACGCCTTTTCCAAGTTTTCCGGTATATTTCATAATCGCCCCCCAACAGACTTTCTACGACAAGTGATGTGTGCACGCACTTGCGCTTTTTAAATTCTTTTGCGGGGTTTCCCGAGACAACCGACATAGCATCCACGTTTTTCACTACCACGCTACCCGACCCCACCACGCTGCCATAACCTATTTTGCGGCAACTGGGCAGTATGAGGCAATTGGTAGGAATCCAAGCGTAATCTTCTATCGTTAAACCATATTGCTTGTGCTCCCATTCTGGAGAATCTATATTGTAGGAACACGTTATAATCTCAGTTTCCATCCCTATAATTACCTGATTTCCAATAAAAAGTGGAGCTCGAGTATCAATCTTATCAGTCTGAATGGAGACATGGTTACCTATTTTGCAATTACAATTCAGTTTCCTTGCCAACGATATAGGCATAACGACGCCCTCGCCTATTTGACACCCATTCTTGCGAGCAATCCGTCTCGCTTTCTCATATTTCAAGTTAGCCTTCCATCTCACGTATAATCCCATCAAGTAGCGAAGAGTGCTTCGCCCTTGGATACGTTTTTCGTAATCCGTTTTATAATCTGTCATATTATTGATTTTTTCCTATTCAAGTTTCCTGACATCTTGAAAAGCGGAAACTATCGTTACTTATTATATCTTGCGTTTCTTATTGCTGGTGCGGCAGTCCTCTGCGACACTTCCTAGTCTCTTTGGAAGATATCTCGTGTATATACCTTATCTTTTTCATCATCCAAACAAGCATCATAGCGGTTAGCAATGATGGCATGGCTCTGAGCCTTGAATGCTGCCATATCGTTCACCACCTTACTACCAAAGAAAGTACTGCCATTCTCCAATGTTGGCTCATAGACGATAACCTCTGCACCCTTTGCCTTGATTCGCTTCATAATACCCTGGATGGCAGACTGGCGGAAGTTATCGCTGTTACTCTTCATCGTCAAGCGATAAACTCCTATCACACAGTTATGCTCCTTGCTTGCATCATAGCTATTGGCATCGGCATAGCTGTAATAACCAGCCTTTCTGAGCACGGCATCTGCAATATAGTCTTTTCTTGTACGGTTACTCTCAACAATTGCCTCTATCAGGTTCTCTGGAACATCGGCATAGTTTGCCAGAAGCTGCTTGGTATCCTTTGGTAGGCAATAACCACCATAGCCGAAACTTGGATTATTGTAATGGGTTCCAATACGTGGGTCAAGACCTATGCCATCAATGATTGCCTTGGTATCCAAACCCTTGACTTCTGCGTATGTATCCAATTCATTGAAATAGCTTACTCTTAGGGCAAGATAGGTGTTGGCGAAGAGCTTGACGGCTTCCGCTTCCTTCATGCCCATAAAGAGTGTATCGATATTTTCCTTAATGGCTCCTTCCTGGAGCAAAGCGGCAAATGTCTTGGCTGCTTCTTTCAACATCTCGACATTGGTTACAGACTTGATTGCCTCGTTTTCTTCTACGAACTCAGGGCGCTCAATAATCTTTGGATAGCCTACTATGATGCGGCTTGGATAGAGATTATCATAGAGTGCCTTGCTCTCGGAGGATCTCCGGGGAGAAAAAGAAGATTGAATTGCTTCACTCCCTTCTGGGCATACTTCTGATATAGGCTTCGAGTGTAACCTACAGGGATGGTACTCTTGATTACCATCACTGCATCGGGATTAACCTCCAGCACCAAGTCGATAACTTCTTCTACATGAGTGGTATCGAAGAAGTTCTTCACTGGGTCGTAGTTCGTTGGTGCTGCAATAACTACGAAGTCTGCATCTTTATAAGCAGACTTGCCATCCAATGTGGCAGTGAGATGCAGAGGTTTCTCTGCCAGATATTTTTCGATATACTCATCTTGTATCGGTGATATATGATGATTCAGTTTATCTACTTTCTCGGGAATTACATCTACTGCTGCTACCTCATGATGTTGGGATAAAAGCGTAGCAATACTAAGTCCTACGTAACCGGTTCCGGCTACGGCAATTTTTAATTGATTAAAATCACGCATTGTTTTAAGTTCTTGAATAATAAGCATCCTGAGCCTCTTTCGGTGGGTCAGTTTCCGAAAGAGAACTGCAGGATGCGTTGTGGGTGATTATGTAGCACCCACACTACTAAGCTACTTCTCGTTATATATATTTTTTTGTTATTTCTAACAATATAATTGTTTCGTATCGGAAATGAAGGACATAGAGTCCTTACCAGATAAGAATCGTTTTTAGGGTATTCTTACCTGGATATTGATTGAGTAAAAATAATCTGAATTTGATATTATAAGAGTTTTTTCTACCTCTCCGTCTCTCCTGCAAAGAGATTTGTTCTAAAATCATCCCGTCCTTCTTTACCATTAAAGAAGGCTCCACCTCTCATCTCGGTCTTCTTCAATGGTCTTTACACCCCCTTCGGTTCCCCCGTTTGCGGGGGACAGAAACCTCAGGGAAGAAGAGGAAAACCGCCCTACTCGGTGCTCGAACCGCTACGCTATAAGGTTGGCGGACCATCAAAGGTCTCGCCAGATTATGCGGGATGGGACCGCCAGGGGTGGAAAGGCGATTTGCAAATATTTAAACTTCCTCATCTGGATTGAAGTGCTCAAAGAAACTGGTTCTTCGCTCTTGTAATGTACTTGTTTCCTGACACAAAAAGCGACAGGCAAAATCATACATCGGCGTAGCAGCACTATGCTCACTGGCATCAATAAACTCTAAATTATCAACATAATAGTTTACCAGGTCGGCATCCTCAGATAAGTCAGCTGCAAATAAAAACAGATACTCACAACCTACAATTTCCATTAAATCAAGAATCTTAGGTACTATGAATTGCCAAAACACAACTGTTCCTAACTTCTGATGTATCCCTGTTTGATACCAAAAATCACGATATGCTTCATTTGCACAGAAATGCACAATCTCTACTCCTGCAAAAGTGGTACCTACATTCTTGTTATTCTCACCAAAGATTTTAAGAAGTTCCTCTGAATCCAAAGAAAGATGAAGAGCTCTTGCTACCTCCAGTTTTCTTTCATATCTAACAGGCGATCACCTTCCAGAAATTCATCATACAACAAGCCACACTTCAATGAGAAATAAAACAAAATTTCACCTGAATTATTCTTAACTACATAATAAGCTACTCGATGATTTGCATCATCCTCATAGGCCTCATTTTGCAGCGTATTGACAATACTGGGATTCCTTCCATTATAAAAGTCATCCACCAATCTGAAATTATCAACATTAGAGGACAATCTTTCACAATGTAAGGATCCTAATATCCGTTCTTGTTCTTCAGTTATTCTCATGCTCTTGACATTTGAAAATCCTTATACTGGGCTAATAAGAATCTACGGATATTGATTCTTTCTGCATCCTTGCGAATATCCGACAAATCTATATCAACATCACATGTATCGTATGGTGAATAGCCCTCACGCGCCTTCTTCCAAGAATATTCGCCATGACTCAAAGTACTGAGACTCCATGACTGCTTGGGAGCATACTGCTCAAAGACCTTATCAAAAACACCTTGATATTTTTGGAGACTTTCTCGGGATAGAGAAAAACTCAATGAGTTATCTTTATAGTGCTGACGAATTTCAAGAATAACAGGACCATATTTCCATGCCTTGAATTTTGCTCCGAACATGGGTTCTCCTAACTGAACCAAGCATTCACGCTGAGTGAAATAAAGCAACTTATGTAGCTTCATCTCATCAATGCGAGTACCATATTGATGCTCATAGCGCTGGCTGATATAGGATGCTATTTTCACGACATCTTCCATAATTCTGTTCCTTTCTTTATTGTTTACATGGTGCAAATATAAGGGAAATATATGATATTGCCAAAGAATTTCTGATTTTTAACATTGTCCCACAGATTGCACAGATGAACGCAGATTTTTTGACCTATTCGGTCAGATTTTCACAGACTTTTACAATCACTTCTTCTTGTTTGTATGTTTGGGGGTGAAGGGGGTGTATAAGAACTTTTGTATATACATCGTGCGCAAAAGATAAAGAGAAAGGGTATCAGATAGTTATGCCTTCTTTTTAACACGCTTTTCACGCTAAAGTTCATTTACCCCCTTCACACTTTGTTTGCTAATCTAAAAATCGATCATTTCGGCGACAATGGTTCCAGCAACCCGTCAATCAGACGAAGCAGCTCGTCTCTGTGAGCCTCGCCAACCAACGACTCCATCCAACGTATCGCGCCCCAGTAGTCGTCGATGGAAACATCACGGTCCATCGCCTCCAGACTCTTGGTGTACGCATCAGACAGCCGGAACTCCTTGCGGATGGCTGACTTGGTGGAAGCCCAATGCTTCTCCTCCTCAGTAAGACCACCCTCAAAACGGTCTTCCTTCAGTTCTTCACGCATAGCCCAGAACACGTTGTGGACTAAAAGATTAAAACACTTGTGGACAGAAATCATGTCCGTCTGTAGTCGTAGGAATCCTTGATTCCCATGACTTCACTTTTGATTTTTTTGAAAAACATACTGAAAATTTTATGTTATGTTCCAAAATCGGAACTTTTTGATTTCAATGCCAAATTTTATGCTTAGCTTTGCGGCGGAATCTGTATGATTCAATTTTACATCAACTTCTAATCATTGGCTTAAAAATGACAACAAAAGAACAACAACAAAGACAGGAAATGGTATTACCATCTTTCTTCTATGCTATCGCCTCCAGCGAAAGCAGACAACTCATCAGTCTTGATGAACTGCAGCGAATCATCACCCTCGACGCCATGACCCAGGCGCGTACCGAAGACTACCGCAAGAACATGCGCATCAGCAGCGAGCTCGCTCATCAAACCAAGGTGATGATGCCAGGCATCACTACCTCCGTGCTCATGGACGGACGGGGCAAGGAACTGCGCAACGTGATGAAGACTACCCAGATGATCGCCGTGGATATCGACAAAATTCCTGCAGAAAAGATGAAGGAGGTCGTACAGAAGGCGGACGCCGACCCTCATACCATGATGAGGTTCATCACCGTGAGCCAACGGGGCCTGCGCATCATCTCCAGATACCTGCCCATAGATGACGACGAGGTGACCGCACTGGAACTTTTCGATGTGATCATACGCAAGGCGATGAGCTATTACAGTAAGTTGCTAGGCGTGCCTGCCGACGAGCAATGCGTAGACATCACCCGGATGTGCGGACTCGCACACGACCCTACCGCCTACTTCCATTGGGACGCAGAGGCTTTCGGCCTGGACACTCACGACCTGAAGGCGCTCTACACCAAGAAGGCCAACGAGGCGAAATATGCCAAACGTGCCAGCAAGCGCAAGCGAAACAGCCAGAAGATGGTGGCACTGGGCAAGGGGTTCCCTCAATGGACGAGGCAGCGCAGCACATACTGAACCTACTCGACACGTGGGGCTACAAGTTTGAGAGCGGTGCCCACAACGAGTATGTGCTCCACTTCGGCAAGGTGTGCGTGCGCTATGGCATAGACAAGGAAGAGGCAATGACCTACGCCAAGAGCAACTTCAGCTCCGACTATCCCGATGCTGACAGCGTGATGAAATCATGCTACAAGCACACCGAGAAACTAGGCACCTGGCACTTCTACCGCAAAGGCGAGGGCTTCTCGGGTAAGCCGACCGTCAAGGTAATCAAGCAGTGGCTCTCAATGAGATACGAGTTCCACCACAATGAGGTGACGGGATTTCACGAGGTGCTGAGTCGCGATATCATCAAAGGCAAATACCATAAGTGGACCCGCATCGACGACAACATAGAGAACACCATCTGGACCCAGATGGACGAGATGGGACTCGAAGTGAGCGCCATCAAGCTGCACGCCATCATCAACAGTGACTTCAGCGAACCTTGGGATCCCTTCGACGAATATCTCAGGAGTCTACCAAAATGGGACGGAAAGACCGACTACATCGACGAGCTTGCCAACCGGGTAACCATCAACTATTGCCCTGGCTACCACCACTCGCAGGAAGAGTTCAGATACTTCTTCAAGAAATGGCTCGTATCGATGGTGGTGGCATGGGTATCACCGAGAGTGGTGAGCCAGACCATCCTGATATTCATCGGGAGGGGTGGCATCAACAAAACCACATTCTTCTATTATATCCTGCCACCTTGCCTGCGCCAGTACTTCATCAACGAGTCAACCGCCAACTATACCGACAAGGACTTCATGGAGGCTTTCTCAAGCAAGGCACTCATATGCCTCGACGAGCTGGAGTCTACCTTCGGCAAGGGGCTGAGCGCCCTCAAGAGCAACGTCACCAAGCTGGTGTTCTCCATCCGCCGCCCCTACGACAAGTATCGTTCGGAACTGCTGCACCGTGGTGCCCTCTGTGGCACCAGCAACAGCATACAGATCATCACCGACGAGGAGAACCGCCGCTACTCACCCTGGTTCGTAGACAACATCGAGAGCCCTAGGGAGACACCCATCGACTACCAGCACGTCTATGCCCAGGCTGTAGCTCTGGGACAAGAGGTAACCAATCGGGTGAAGAACCAGGAAGAGGGATGGGTATACTGGCTCACCACCGTCGACATCGACGTGATGAGGGAGCACAACGGCATGTTCATGGTTTCCAACTTCATGGAAGACCAGATACTGCGCTTCTACAAGGTGCCGAAATCAGACACCGCCCCTCAATATGTAAAGTTCCGCTATTCATCGGAAATCATGGAGCGCATAGGCGGAAGTCCCGCCCTGAGCCGCAACATGAGTCACCAGAATCTGAGCGCCGTGATGCAGCGACTGGGATTCAAGAAGGTACACCGCGCCAAAGGTAACGGATGGCTCGTGATAGAGAAGAATCCGGGAGAAATCAACACCGAGGCGATCTGCAGTCCAAACGAATGCGCAGAAACGTACTTGAAACCGTACAGAGCCGTAGCTACGGATAGCCAGAATGGTTCTGACCAACAATAAGCAGCATTCTGGCAAGTGCTAACCAGCATTGCCAGCAACGCTAAGTATCATCAAGAGAAACGCTAAGTATTATTACCGCGATTCATAAAAGTCAATGCTATATGAAAATCAAGATATACAAGAAATTCGAGCTTGCCAAGCTCTACTTTCCAGAGCAGTCGAAACACGTGGCGCTAAACCACCTGATGCGAATGGTGAACCACTGTCCGCCCCTGCTTGAGGCCCTGCGAAGAGAGGGCTACGAACGGTTGGCGAAGACCTTCACCATGCGCCAGACGCTGCTCATCTATGAGTATCTGGGCGAGCCATAATACTGAGTTTTCCAGTTTTATGCCCCATCGTATTCCTATCTCACCCCTATCGTACAGAAGCCTCTTCTGAAAGTCGTATCTTTGCAACCGTAAACAAGAAACAAGCACTGCGCAGCGCTTTAATACATGAAACACGAACCATAAAACAATTTATTAGCCTTATGATTGAGTACGATTTAAAGAAGAACAACAACAAGAAGAACGTGAAGGCTTATGGCAAGTACTACGCCAAGCCCCACATTAGTGAAACTGTAGATCTCGATGAGCTCGCCGACCACATGCATGGTCACAACTCTCCATTCTCAGCCGGGACCATCAAGGGCATCCTCATCGATGCCGTGACCCACATCAAGGAGCTCCTGCTCATGGGCAAGAATGTAAAGCTCGACAACCTCGCCATCTTCTACATCAGTATCAAGAACAAGATGGGTGCAGAGAACGCCGACGACTTCACCGTATCTAAGAACATCGAAGGAGTAAGAATGAAAGCCCGCGCCACGGGCGACTTCCGCTCTGTGAATCTCAACCTCGACGCCAACTTGAAGAAGTATGGTGCTAAGAAAAAGAAGTCTTCGACCACCACCGACACCGAAACAACTACGCCATCGGGAGATACAGGCAAGAGCGAATCTGGCTCTACCACTAACCCAGGCAGCGGTTCGGAAGGCGATGGACTTGAGTAACCGGGATAGCATATCCCCGTTATCTCTTAACGGGGATTGCAAATCCCCTTAACATGTTTTTTTAAATATATTGACCGAAAATGACACAAGATCGATTTCCGATGACGATTGGCGGCGAGGAGGTGCTCAATGAGCATCTCCTGCTCGCCTACACAGAGAACGGCGAGATGATGGACTCACCTCTGAGCGTCCGTTTTCTCGTAATTCATTGCTCGGCAACACGTGCCGACCGTAACTACACCGACAAGCAACTGATGCGCGACCACAAGAAGCGTGGATTCCGCACCGTGGGCTACCACTTCTATGTCCACAAGGACGGAAGCATCACGCAGTTCAGAAAGCTGCTGGAGGTGGGCTCACATGCCCGCCCATACAACCGCTGCTCCATCGGCATCTGCTACGAGGGCGGGCTGGATGACGAGGGGCGTCCTGCCGACACCCTTACCCGCGCCCAGTATGACGCAATGTGGAATCTGCTGCGCAAGCTCAAAATCACGTTCCCACAGGCTAAGATAGTGGGGCATCGTGACTTGCCGGGCACCACCCCGAAGGCATGCCCTTGCTTCGATGCAGCGAAAAAATTTCCACTTTAATGCTTAATGCTTAATGTTGAATGTTGAATTTTTAATTTGAACTATGAAGAAAGAAACCATCAAGAAGGTGATCAATTTCATCATCACCGTACTTACCGCCGTAGCTAGCGCATTCTGCGTACAGAGCTGCCAGTAAATTCCCAGTAATCAAACCTTAACCTTAAGTTCTAATTCTACCAGTATTGCCTGAAGATGCCGAGGCGGTGCATGTCGGAGCCCACCATGTCGTACATATCGTGCTTCATGAGCCACTTGCATCGCTTCTGCACCTTCTTGCCATACTGCCCATCTATCGAGAACGCATTTCGCTGGAACTTGATGCCCATCAACTTGAGTTTCTCGTAGTCGCGCTTCTCCATATAGAGGTAGCGCTCAGGATGGGCAAGCACGGGCGTGTAGCCCTTGTTCTTGATGCGCTCCAGGAGGGCATGAAAATTCATCGGGGCAGAGAAGATGCTCGTCTCCACCAACAGGAGCTTGCCATCCTCGCCCAGCGGCAACAGGTCGTTTGCCTTCAGGCGCTTTTCGAAGAGCGCATCTAGCATATTTTCGGCTGCGAGATGCAGCCGGAGCATTTTTCTGTCAGCAGGGTTTCGCTCGGCGAAGTCCTGCTGATATTGTTTCTGGAAGTCGGCAAATACTTGGCGCAAATGGGTAGTCTCGTTGGGTACGTCTTCCATAATATGAGGCGTAAGCCAGACATCCCTCATGCCTGCGCCTTCGTAAAGGCACAACATTTCCAACGACTTCTTTACCTCTTGAAATCCGTCGTCCACGCCGGGCAGGATATGGCAGTGCCAGTCGATGCCGCTGGGGAGTCTCTCTGATGGTGCTTTCTTGCTTGCCATCGGATTGCAAATCCAACGAAACGCCTCACGGAATATATTCATATTTTTCTATTCTTTTAGCCAATTTTCTACTTTCCTATTTTTGCACCCCCCATTCTTGTCGGAGCCGTAGTGGTAGCCGTAGCCATAGCCATAGTGGTAGCCATAGCGATAGTAGTGGCCGTAGCGGCCGCCCTGAGCCTTGGTTCCGTTCAGAATGAGCGACATATTCTTGAATTTCTTGTCCTTGTAGAACTGCTCAATGTCGCCCAGCATACTGCGCTCCATCAAGCCGCTGCGAACCACGAAGATGGTGCGGTCGGCATATTTCTCGATAATCTGGGTATCGGCTACAATCTCTACAGGAGGACAGTCGATGAAGATATAGTCATACTCCTTACGGAGCTGATTGATAAGCGATTCCAAACGTTCGCTGAAGAGAAGCTCCGTTGGGTTTGGAGGCATGGTACCGATAGGCAGGATGTCGAAATCCTTCACCAGTCCGTTCTCCTCACCATGGCAGATGATGCCCTTCAGGTCGTCGGTTCTGCCATTGAGGTAATCACTCAAGCCCTCGGCAGGATTGCCTACGAGCATAGAGGTGGAACCATGGCGGAGGTCACCGTCGATGACGAGCACCTTCTTCTCCTTGATAGCGAGCGACATGACGATGTTGGTAGCCAGATAGCTCTTGCCGGAACCCGGATTAAAGGAAGTGATGACGATGACGTTCTTTTCAGGATGCGCTCCGATGGTGAACTCGAAGTTGGTACGCAATACGCGGAATGCCTCGTTCACGATGTCGCGCTTGCCAGCCTTCACCACAATCTGACGCACCTCCTTCGGCTTCTTCCAGAACAGAATGAGCTGCTTCAGGGTTGGACGATTCTTGCGGCTGATATAGAACGGAATCTCGCCCAGGAATGGGATGGTTACGTTCTTCAGATCCTTGCGGCCACGCACGGTGGTGTTCATGTTTTCACGCACGAAGATGATGACCACAGGGATGAGGAAGCCCAGTGCGAATGCCACCAGCAGGATGTTGCGGCGCACAGGAGCCACAGGCAGGTTGCTGCCTGTAGGAGGAGTGATAACACGGGTGTTATAGGCGGTAAAAGCCTTGGAGAGCTCGTTTTCCTCACGCTTCTGGAGGAGGAAGAGATAGAGCGCCTCCTTTACCTTCTGCTGACGGCCTACGGTCTGCAGATACTTAGCCTGGTTAGGGTTGCTGGCAATCTGCGAGGTGGTATGCGCCTCGTTAGCCTGCAGGGTGCCCAGCTGGGTGCGGAGGGTTACCACGAAGTTGTCGATACTTGCCGTAATACTTCTGCGCATGGCATTCAGGTTCTGGTCGTAATCGGCAACCAATGGGTTCTGTTCGCTGGAGTTTGCCACAATGTTGTTGCGCTCCAACAGGGTCTTATTGTATTCAGCAATCTGCTGCTCGATGCCCGGACTGTCGATACCGGTATTGGATGGCAACACCTGGTTCTTGCTCACTCTGCCTACGAGACTGCTGCGGATATACTGTGCGATGGAGAGGCGTGAGTTGAGATCCATGATCTGCTTGCTCAAATCGCTGCTCTTCTGCATATACTGCTGAGCTGCAGTCTCTACATCAGGCAACAGGTTGGCACTCTTGAAGGAAGAGATATCCTTATCCACATCGCCCAGCTCATGCTCGATAACGCCGAGGCGCTCGGTGATGAAACGGGAGGTGGAAACGGTCATCTGGTTCTTGTCGTCGAGCCAGTTCTTGCGGTATACGGCGATGATGGTGTTGAGGATATCCTCGGCACGCTTGGTCTGTACATCCGTATAGGTAAGATTTACGATGGTAGTCTTCTCCTCGTTCAATCCCACCGTGAGCGAGCCCAAGATGCGATTGGTCATGGAATAGAGGTCGGTATGGCTTACGTAGAGTGCCGGTGCATCGCCACCCTTGATAAAGGCAGCGTATGACGGTGCAGCCTCCAGCTTCACCTTACCCAATGGAGTCTGAACCAGTTTGCCCAACTTACCTGTGACGGTCTTGTTGGTCTCCACAGGAGTTCCATTAGAAGAGGTACCCTTGAAATCAGTGAGTTCAAACTTATCTCCGCCCTTCAGGTAAACGGTCATCGAACCATAGTGTTCTTCGCCGATGGTGAGGAACTGCACGGTGACAGGGAGGTCGTTGCCATAGAGCACATTGCGGTGGAATCGTCCGTCAACAGCGTAATCTACATTGAGTTTCAGCTGCTTTCCTACTTCCAGAAGAACGGAAGGCGACTTGATGGCAATGAGTTCGTTATTAACGTTCGACTTGGTGCCTCCCAATCCCATATCAGAGAACATCGACTCCACATCATTATTGATGGAACTACCTTTGCTTTCATCCTTGATAAGCAGGGAAGCCGTGCGCTGGTATACATTCGGTGTAGAGAGCAGATAATAGCCGGCTGCTCCCATCGTAACGAACAGGGAGAGCACGAACCATTTCCATCTGGCTAAACAGAGATAAAGAGGTCTTGCAAGGAAATCATCCCCTGGTTGCG